>CEGF01007911.1_pt1 | contig 19907 bp, 31 predicted proteins | sample 306341 | NCBI WGS metagenome assembly CEGF01 (sample SAMEA2755655, study PRJEB7226) | microbial mat metagenome | biome: microbial mat; feature: hypersaline; material: grass silage | place: USA | collected 2014-02-19 | depth 0 m
AAATAGGGCAGGTTTTGATTTGTATAGGTTTCAAAACAAGAATCTTACAGGTTTTCAAGAATGCTACAAAATGGTAAGGAGATAGGGAAATGACAAAGCAAGAAAGATTTTCAGAAGGAAGGGACTTGTGGTTGCAGTATGAAAAAATTAACGGATATTCATTTGAACCAACAACGGAAGGTATGAAGAAACTTTCAAGAAACCTAGACTTGAACATTCCTTATCTTAGAAAAATGATAAACTTTTTCTTGGAAGCATAAGCCGAAACGCCCCTCCCCCGAGGGGCTATTGCTCCAGCCCTTACTGAGGGTTGAGGCGATAGAAAAGGAGACATCATGATAAAGGCAATACTATCATGGAAAGAAAAAAGGCATTACAAGGCAATGCTCATTGCATTGGAGACATATATCCTCGAAATGTTTCTTGATAACCCGAATGCAACCTATGATCTTGAGGATATAGAAAATCTGTTTCTTGATTCTGCTCTCTGGGATGATGATGGATTTTTCTATGTGGTTGAAAGCGATGAGAACGAGATTGAAGGATATTTGGTAGCAGATGCAGTGAACGATCTGATCAAGCATGGGATACTTCGTGTTGTTTTTACAAATAACGGTTTACAAATTGGTTACAGGAGGAAAGAGAGATGATTGGATACAATGAAAGCCAAGAGCTATTTGTATCAAAGTATGATTTGCATATCGGTGATAAGGTAAAACTCATAAAATCTTGGCACAAAGGTGAACTGGGTTTCAGTTATGGCAAATCTGGCATGCCGGTCAACCTGATGATTGGACTCGTATTCACCGTGGAGAAAATAAACGAGACGAGCATCACGATTGTGATCAAGAATAAATTGGGTCAGTCTGAATATCTGAAGGCCCCTTATTTTGCACTGGAGGTAATCTGATGAAAATCAAAGCCCTTATTAAGGTTCTGGCAACATGGATCGGTATAGCATTGCTGGTGATCGCGTATCTGATTGATGAGCGCAGCATTATATATTTCATTGCTTTTATCGCATTCACCGCATTCAGCTATTTTTTGTACGCGTTGTACAGCGGCAAGCTTGAAAATCATGGGAGAAGTAACTATGAACAACCCAATGGTGAGCGCCCGCATCCAAGGCCGAATAGGTGATTGGCATGGAATACAAACCCCTCTCATGGCAACAACTCCCTGGTTACATCTGGCTTGCTACCGGACCGTACTTCGCATTCCAGATTGACTTCTGCGAGGACGGATGGAGTGAATCGGACGACAACTATATGTACATGGCACAGCGCAACGATGCTGATGAGCCGGATTGTGAATATTTTCTCACAATTGAGGATGCAAAAGCGCATTGCGAGAAGCTGTACCATGAGGATATGGAGAGGTTTGCGAGGTTCCTATGCTGAGCGAAATCCTCCTCAAATGGATGCATGCAGCATTCATGCGCAACAATCATGAGCTCCGCAAGGAGCTCTGTTGCGCTAGGGATATGCTGGATGGCATCTTGGATGAATGGTCGGAGTACGCATGCAAGCATCTCCCTCTGGTAATGGCTGAGCTCGACAAGATGAAGCAGAGCGATGATGTGATAGCGATCAGACAAGCGTTGATTGAAAAAGCAAGGAGTATGGGATGGAAAACGGAATGTTCGGGCTGAGGCCCTATCAGCTCGATGCAGTGGCAAAAATTGAACAATATTGGTCACAAGGCAAACAGGCGGTTCTCTTCCAATTGCCAACGGGTGGTGGAAAGTCAAGGATCATCAGACAGATTGTAGATGATTATTCACAGTCTAAGAAGGTGATCTACCTGATCGCACATCGCCAGACGTTGGTCGAGCAGCTGTCAAGGGAAGTGAGCGAGGCTGATATCAAGCATGGCATCATCCAGGCAGGCATGCCCTATATCCGCTATCGCGTACAGGTGTGTAGCATGCAGACGTTGGTACGCAGGCTTGATAAGCTAGCTGAACCTGAGATATTGATAGCGGATGAATGCTTTCCAAAAGATACTATGGTAGATGGAAAGCCGATACAAGATATCGTTGCTGGCGATATGGTAATAAGCTACGATGAGGATACGGATCGCTTTGTAAAAAACAAAGTTTTATCTGTAATGAAACGTGAATATCATGGAGATCTTGTGAGAATCAAAGATCGCAATCGAACGGTGCATTGCACCATGAATCACCCATTCTATACTGCCGATGGGTGGAAAAAAGCAGAGGAGTTACGTTGTGGAGAATACGTGCGTTGTTTGTGGAAAAGTGTTCGAATGGAAAACGAAGAGAAAGACATGCTCGGAGAAGTGCAGAAGGACAAGATCGTCACAGACCATGAGCAAGACAAATTACAAGTATGCGTCAGAGAGGCAGAAACGAAACAATACCATGCATTTCCCAGGTGCAAGAGAGAAGCTGAAGAACACCCTAAAGGAGATGGGCTGGAAGCCCACTGTGCAGGGAGGAAACGGGAAGCCGACTCCAAAGCCTGTCATGGACATGTACGAGCAGCTTTCAAAAGATTACGAGACGGCAATCGAGCTGGCAATTCCCACAAAACAACCACGAGGAAGCGGATACCCGACTTGCTACAAGGTAGATTTGGCAATACCAGAATACCATCTGGCAATCGAGATAGACGGACAATCGCATCAGGCACTGGAACGCAAACGCCAAGATGCGAAGAAGGACGCCTTTTTAGATACACTCGACTGGAAAGTGTTGAGATTCTCAAACAAGGAAGTAGAGAATGGCTTGATGCAATGCATAGAGATTGTAACGTCTACAATATCGAGGTTGAGCAAACGCACACCTATTGCGTTCAAGGGTTAGTTGTTCATAATTGCCACCATCTGAAGTCCAACTCCTACATGAATATTCTCAACTATTGGCCCAACGCAAAGGTGCTTGGACTTACCGCCACTCCACAGCGCATCGATGGAAAGGGCTTTGATGATATATTCGACGAGCTGATATTGGGACCGACAATGAAGCAATTGATTGAGGCCGGTTTTCTGTCTGACTATGAGTATTACGCTCCTGAGAGCGTGGACATGGAAGGTGTGAAGAAGACAGGTGGTGACTACAATGCGAAAGAAAGCGTTGACCGTGTTGACCGCAAGGTAATAACCGGAAGCGCGGTCGAGCACTACCGAAAATATGCCGATCATCAGCCGGCAATTGCATCGTGTGTGAGCATAGCGCACAGCGAGCACGTAGCACAGGAATTCCGTGATGCAGGTTACAAGGCGATTGCTGTCAACTCGCGCATGGACCAGATGCAGGTCAGACGCGCGATCGCAGGACTCAAGGATGGCTCGACTGAGATACTCACCCAGTGCGAGATGCTGGGTGAGGGTGTGGACATTCCCGCTGCTACGTGCCTCATTGGGCTGAGGCCTACCGCAAGCCTTACGATATTTCTCCAGCATTGTGGGCGCGTGCTGCGCAAAGCAAAAGGAAAGGACAAGGCGATCATCCTTGATCATGTGGGCAACTGGTCGCGCTTCGGCCTTCCAGATGATGAGCGTGAGTGGTCATTGAAAGGTAAGCCCAAGGGTGCGAAGGAACCCAGCAAGTACAAGCGCTGCCCCGAATGCCTGAGACCAGTTGCGGTATCGGCAAGGAAATGTGAGTGGTGCGGTTACGAGTGGATGTATGAATCGCAGGAGCGAATTCCTGTCGAGGTGGAGGGGACGCTGGTGAGCATCAAGGAGCGCAAGGAGGGTGAGAACCAGGACCTGTACCGTGCGATCAGCAGGAACGCGCACAACCTCAAGGAAGCGATAAAAATCGCCAAGGAGATGGGATACAAGCATAACAGCGCATTCTATGTCTGGACAGAATTACTGCATCTTTCAGTTGACAGCGTTGTATATTAATGCTACGCTGTATGAGGAGGAAAATATATGAACATAAAAGCAGAAAAGAAGATGCGTATCCAGGCATATCACTATCGTGATGGTATGCTGGTGAAGGATATCGCAAAAGAAGTGGGGATCTCACAGCCTGTTGTCAGGAAGTATCTGGCATCTGTTGACGAGCAGCTGGCAAGCGGAGAGATCAAGAAAGAGGATATCATCAGCAGTTGTGATGCGCTGGGGATCGATAGGCTGAAGAAGGTGAGGAAGCAAGAGGTTGATGAAATACTTTCTGATCAAGGCGTGACACAACAACAGCTCAGCGAGAATGTGAATGCGTTGGATGAGATGTTAGCGAAGGCTGGTAAGCCTGATTCTGAAGATATTGGATTTGATGAAATCAGCGCTACACAGTATCAGCTCAGCGAAGCCTTTCAATCGCGTTGCGGCATTGTCAAGCCTATCAAAGGACATGAGCCTGATGGTGGCAATGAAATGGCAATACCCATAAAGAAGCAACGAAGAGGAGGAAGGCAAAGGCAGATTGTTGAGATTGATGGGGAGCCTGCGAACAAGAAGATGAAGGGAGTATCGCCTGAATTTGATATCATCACCAAGTACATGACCAAGAGCTTGCTCGTTCTTGATGATATCACCAAGATTCTTGATGCAAGTGCTGAGCTCAAAAACTGCGGATATACCGCAGAAGAAATCGTTCTTGCACTTACTGGCGATACTGACAGCGAAAACAAGCAACCCACAAACCAGCGGGAATTCGTGCTTGGAATTCTAGGCTATCTCTACGACGAACTTGTTGTGGGAAACATCAAGTTATCGCACTACATCATGGAAAATGGTATGCATGAATTGCAGTTCACGGAGGTACAAAGTGATAACAGTAACCGAACTGGCAGATGAACTAAAGACAAACCGCACCAATGTGTGGTTCCACGTACGCAAGCACAAGCTTGGTTCCAAGCATGGAGGTGTCCTGTTCCTCAGCAAGGAGGAAGCGGATATCGTAAGATCGCATATGCTCAAGCACCAAGAGAAGAGCGGGTATGTGACCGTTAAGCAGATCATGGATGAGACGGGATTGTCGCGTGAGACGATTACCAGGCGTGTAAGGAAGATCGGCGTCAAGAGCAAGGAAAGGACGAGAATCTTCCTGACAGAAGAGCAGGCAAGAATGGTTAAGGAGGATGTGAGGTGAGAAAATTGTGGTATAAGTTTCTGCTTCTACTTTGCAAGCCTTATGGCTGGTTCTTGCATAGAATAGGTAGGATTATTGATAGGATTATGGATTAGTGCAAGAAGCACGGAGCGTAAAGGAGAGCGTGATGAGAGAGATAGTGTTTAGGGTTTGGAATGGGGCGAACTATGAGAACAATGTAATGGTTGGTAAATTTGGAGCGTTCTACGTTAATCCAATGAATGGTGGATTAGATGCAAATGATTCTGCAAGCCTATCTCCATTCAACACGAAATTCAGTGACAATGTTATAATTGAGCAATTCACTGGCCTTCATGATGCGACCAAGTGGGAAGACTTGACCGATGCTGAGCGTGATGAATGGATCAAATCCGGTCACACAAAAGAGGAATGGAAAGGCAGAAGGATTTTTGATGGTGATATTGTCGGTTTTACCGCAGAAAATGAATTATGGGAACCTCAATATTATGAGGGAACAGTATATTTCTGTGACGGTACTTTCTGGGTGGATTGTGGTAAAGACGGTGATGATAATGATGTATTATTTACGATTGGGCACGCAAAGCTCTGTGATGAATCACTGCAAATCATCGGCAACATTCACAACAACCCAGAAGAGCTGGTGGAGGCCAAATCATGACCATCAAGAAACTCCAGGATACCGCATTCGCAAATGCGCTTAAGCATGGGTTCCACCAAAAGGGCCAAAATATCGGCGAGTTGCTCATGCTTATCGTCTCTGAGCTTTCCGAGGCGTTGGAGGCGGATAGGAAGAACAAGCACTGTTACAAGACTATTGATATTGAAAACCTTTCGTGTGAACAATTCAATCTCATGGTCAAGGACTCCTTCGAGGACGAGCTTGCCGATGCTGTCATTCGCATAGCAGACCTCTGTGGCTATCTGAATATCGACCTTGAATCACACATCAAGGCAAAGATGCGGTACAACGAGACAAGGCCGCACAAGCATGGGAAGGAGTATTGAATGAGAAAATTGGGTGAACAATGGGTTGAAGAGATTGATGGGAAAGAGCATATGGTTAAGGCAGTCAAGCAGACCAACAAATGCAGCGGTTGTGTTTTCTGTACATCAATATGGTGTGCAGACCACAACCAGAGTGAGCGTGATTTTGATTGTATGACCATGATTATCAAAGACCTTGGAATCCTTAATGAGGATGGGTGCTTGCCAAATTGTTGGGGTGAGTATCCTGTAATTGAGTGCCATTCTGAAGTAGTTGTATTATGGTACTGTCGCACATACGGTAATGTTCGTTGTATAACAGCAGGATGTTCTACCAAGCAAGAAGCAATCGACGCATGGAACAGGAGGGCATGATGACCGAGCAGCAAATTACCGATGCAGTCTTGCGCGATCATCCCATGATGTTCCGCAATGCAGTTGGATACGGGATTGCAACCGCTCCCAAGTTCATACATCGCCTCAATGGTGGAAAAATCCTGATCGACAAAGGTAGCCCCATACGCTTCGGTTTGTTCCCTGGTTCCTCTGATATGATCGGATACAAGCCCACGATAATAACCCTGGATATGGTCGGGCAAATGGTCGCCATCTTCCAGGGAATCGAGATCAAGACCGAGCATGATCGCCTGAGTGAAGAGCAGCGCAAGTGGAATAGCGCCTTGATTCGTGACGGCGCAATCGCGGAAGTCTGGCATTACAATGGCCATAGTATTGAGATTCTAAGAGGAGATCGCATCATATGAACACAAAGGAACAAGAAATTTACGACATTCTTGCAGACAAGATGGACAAGCGTGATAATTTTTTCGAGGCATTGCTGCATGTAGAAAAGCTTGGACACGGAATCCCAGCCAAATATGCCAACGATGCGGCTGTCATGCTCAACTTCGAATCGTACAAATTGCAGGGATCATGGCGCAACAGCAAGGCAATCACTGACAAGCTGAAGAAGGCTGCAAAGAAGATCGCGAGAAAAAAGCGTTGACAGTTTTATCATTATCAATTATTCTGTAAATAGCCAAGGAGGCAAAACATGGCACAGAAAAAGAAAGATGCGTATGCATATACGCCTGGAGACAAATCGGTGTACATCAATCTTGATGCAATCAATGATCTGCCTGATGAGTATGAGGCGGTTATCACTGAGGTGCATTTCAATTCCCAGCGTTTGGAAGAGAGTTTTTCCAACGTAGGTAGCAAGACGCAACCCGCATGGCAACCGAAAGTAGAGCTCATGTACAAGATTGCGGAGGCGTGCGGAATCTCAGGTGGTGATGTATCGGAAACTGAACCAATGGTCGAGGAAGTGGACATCAATCCCATGCTCATGAAGGAAATGGATGCTCCTCCTACGTACCGGCGCATGACGGTAGGTCGTAGCGTATCCAAGCGTTCAAGCCGGCTCATGGAAGACGGTACGCTTCTCTGGTCGAGCTTATGTACCGCTGAATACAACGTCTGGGAACGCTGTATGGAACTCTGGAGCAAGGAGGAAATCTACACAGAGGGCTACAGCAAGAATGGCAAATACGACAACAAGTACGATAACAAGTACAAGAGAAGGGCCCATTTCGACAGCGAGATGAAGTTCGCACATGCGAAGGCTGAGACCAAGGCGTATGTCAAGAGCATACGTGAGCTTGCGGGCATGCCCACTGGCTTTTCTACAGGCGACCTTGAATCGGGCAAGTTTGTTTTTGCGCGCATCAGGCGTTCGAAAAGCGTGCTCAAGATGGAGACCGCCGCACGCATCTCAGCGATCAGCAGAGGTCAGACACCTTCACAGCCTGCAGCTCCTGCACTGTTTGGGCCAGAGGAGCCTATCTACAATGACCTTCCTGTAGATGAGACACCTGAGCCAGAGAAAGAAAAGGCAGTGGTGGAAACACATCTGCTTGCAGTATTCGAAGAATATCTTCCACAGATCAGTGATATCACTCTTGCAGAGAGTGTACAGAATGCTATAGACTGGTTGAAGAAGCAGGATGATCCAAAGAGCAAGAAGGCATTGTACAGCAAGGCTCTCGATGTCCTGAAGAAAGTGGAAGAGCACATACCAGAAGACTTCCAGATCGAACACAATCTCTATGAGGAGGCAAACTGATGAGATATTTGAGTGTTCCCGATTTTCACTTCTCCCCCAAGTGGGGAGAAGAGTCTATGAAGATTGCGCGCAAGGTTGCGCGTGAAGCGAAAAAGCATGAGGTTGACCTGATTGTACTTCCAGGCGATCTCTATGATGCACCAATCATGGTCACTGACAAGGGAGGAATCAACAAGCTGCGTAAAATTGTCAAGTTATGGCTTGACGTATGCCCTGTGGTCGCTATCGAAGGCACGCCATCGCATGATGGACAGGGTTGTTATGGGCCACTCGAGGACATGGGATTGGTATTGCTGAAACCTGGCAACATGTATGGTCTGAGTAACGGTAATATTGATAAGGCAACAAGCGATTCCCAGCTGCTCCTCTTCGGTGTACCAGAGATCGACAAGCATTCAATACAGGCGCGTCTTGAGTTGCCAGCGGACAATGCGAACGGAAAGGCGCTGGAGCTGTTCGAGCAGTATCTCACTGAGTTTGTTGGCCCATCAAGGGCAATGTTCCCGAATATTCCTGCATTGGGGTTGCTCCACGGCAACGTATCTGATGCACACAAGGAGAACACATCGGATATCATCCTGCGTTCAAGCGATATTGTGATCCACACGGAGATGCTCGAGATCGCAGGACTCGACCGCTGGGAGTTTGGGCACATCCACACCCCGTGGGAATCCGAGGTGATCAACGCAGGATATGCAGGGTATCCAGGAATCGACCATAATCCGTGGGGCAAGCGTGATTTTTTGCCTGCTATGAATCTGGGTGATATGACCACAGTCGAACGCATTCCTTACGGTACGCCCATGCGGAAGAAGATCTACAAGCCGCTTGATACCTATGATCCATCCATCGCCTACTGGTTGGTGAGCAAAGAAGCTGATTATCATTTCCCAGATGGCATGCATCCATGGTCACGAATCACATTCGACGAGCAGAGGAAGGAAACAAGGCGCGTCACCGCAGAGCAAGCAGAGTCTGTGAAAAAGCTTTCCGATTTGTTTGTCCTCATTGATCCAGAGGTATCACAAGATGCAATCGAGCTTGTGGATACCATTCCAGAGAGCAGCGCGCATATGGGAAAACCTGTAGATTTGCGCATGACAAAGCTCGAGGTACAGGGTTGCATTTTCTTCAGGGGAAAGACCGTTGTGTTCGACCTTGAAAAATTGTCCGATGGTGTTACGGCAATCAAGGGTGACAACGGGAGCGGCAAATCGAGCCTCCTGTCATTCTGCACCCCGTATCCCCTGGTTGTGGGCAAGGACACCTCAAGCGGACGAATCTCTGCGATCAAGGACTTCTTTGTGGGCAAGGACAGTCTCATCAAGAAGGAATTCTTGGTGAATGGTAGTAAGCACAAGCATCTGATCACCATCAAGGGAGCGCACACGCAATCACCAAAGGTCGAATGCTATCTGACCATCGACGGACAGCCGATGCTTGAGAAGGGAAGCTTTGACGAGATGATGGAGGAGTGCGAGCGCATTTATGGTCCGTTCTCCGATTACCGATTGACCACGTTCTATGAACAGCCCTTACAGAGTCCCAAAAGCACCAGCAGTCTCATGAGCGCAAGCATGACGGATATCCGCAACTTGGTGCAGAATATCGCTGGAATCGACCGCGAGCAAGAGAAGAGATATGCGCTCGACCGTCTCGCTGAATGTGAGAGCCAGGCTGAGAAGCTCAACAACTGGGTTGTGGGAGCCTTGAGTATGTGCGAGGATGAGCAATCTTTGGTTGCCCTGAAACAGGGACACATTGAGGCGAAGCCTGCGCTCATGGAGAAAATATCCGAGAGTGAGGCAATCGGCAAGAAGCTCAAGGAAAAGCTCAAGAAGCTGCAGATAAGGAAGAGCGAGAGCGATTCTGAGCGCAGACGAAAATCCACTGATTACCAGAACAGGGATAAGCTGAAATCAGTAAACGAGCAGATCGGCAGGCAAGTCATTGCGATACGCGAGAGCCAGAGCGAGGTCGAGGCGATCAAGAAGCAGTTGTCAGAAAATGATTTGCATGTTGCCGAGTGCAAACGTATCGACGAGCTTGAGCATAAGGCGAAGCAACAGCAATGGGAATATGACACGAAGGTGTCGGAAATTGCCAAGATGCGCAGGGATTGGCAGGATGATATCCAGAGGGTGATACGTGCAAACGAAAATGCCACATCTGAATTCATGAGCCAACAGAAGATGATCGTCAGGGACATTGAGGTAAGCGAGGCATCAATCAATGCTGCAAAACGTAAGATTGAGGCATACGACAATCCATGCCCAAAATGTGGATACATTGAACCTGATGCTGAGAAGATCATCGATGCCAACAAGAAGAACATCGAATCGATTGAGAAGCATATCCAGGACAAGCAGGCTGAGCTCAAGAATATGAAACAACCGTTGCCTGTCAAGGAACCGGAGAAGCCCGCAAAACTGGTGGAAGCTGAGAAAAATCTTGGTGAGCGCCCATCATTCGATGTTCCGAAGAAACCTGCATGCCTGAGCACGTTCGAGGTCAACGTGCTCCAGGACACCTTGAGCGATGCGGAAAACGCAGACGCAAGGATCAGCGCATTGGAGGAGCGCTACAAGACAAATGCTGAGACTATTGCAACAATAGAGGCAGAGGTATATCAGATTGTTGATGATATCGACATGCTTCTCGAGGATGCTTCATCATTCTATGAGCAAGAGCGGAAAAACTGGTCGGATTTGCACTCTGAGCTTTCCACAATCGATGCACGTATCTCAGACGTGGAACAGCGCATCGAGCGCGCTAAGGCCCAGCGTGAGGCTATAGAGAAGTCTCGCCTTGAAGCTGAATCGGCCACCAAGAAGGCATCGATCTGGAAATACATCTCAAGCATGCTGATGCCTTCGAAGATCCCCGCTTTGGAACTTGAATTATTGCTTGACAGCATCGATGCTGAGGCAACAAGGATCATCGAGCCTTACCATGAAGGCCAGTTCGCAATCAGAACCGAAACGCAGAGCGAAGGAAAGGCAGGGAGCGTCGACCGGTTCGACATCATGATCTATGATGCCGAGACGGGAGAAGAGCGCAGCTTCATGAAGCACAGCCCTGGGCAGAAGGCATTCTTCAGCGATGCCTACGTCAAGGCTTTGGTGAGGCAACGCAATCAGCGGTCACAGAGAAGCTATGCGCCCGTGATCATGGATGAGTCGGATGGTCCGATCCAACCCGAGTTGGTCGGCCAGTATTATGAGATGCAGAGACGCTACTGGGATTTGCCGGTATTGGTTGTGAGCCATAGCCCTGCATCACACGAGCACATCGAATATGCAATTGACATTGAGGAGGTCAAACAAGGATGAACAGCATACACATTTCAGGCAATCTGACAAGAGAGCCAGAGCTGAGAGGTATCGAAGGAAGCGATTACAGTGTTATCAAATTTGCAATTGCGAACAACGACGAGCGTAGGAAGCTGAATACAGGACAGTACGAGAATATTGCATCATTCTTTGACTGTGAATACTGGACGAAGAATCCACAGCACTGGATGAAGCAGTTGTACAAGGGTACACCTGTGGTGATTGAGGGCCGCCTGAAGCAGGAGAAATGGGAGAAGGACGGGCAGACTCGATATGCGATAAGGATCATTGTCCAGAGTTACCCCATCGTGGCTGCAGGGAAGGATGAGAAGCAAACGGCACCAAAGCAACCGACAGATATCGGCGGCCCTGAAAGCTTCGAAGACGATCAGATACCGTTCTAGCATCAAAATAATAGGGGAGAAAAAAATCTCCCCTATTTTATCATAAAGGTGTTGACAGATTTATATATATAGGGTAATGTATGGATATAAGGAGAACGAAGAACATGAAAACAAAAACTACCTGGCAGAGAAGAGCGATGCTTAAAGGAAGAACCGGGTACATCAGTTTCCCGAAAGGTGAAATCATCTGCAAGATAGAGAACGACAGCGTTTTTGGTTGGTGCTGGGAAATCACCGAGAACGGCAATGTTTTGGCAATCAGCCATAAGTGCTACAAGTCAATCGAAGAAGCAAAGATCGACTGCGAAAAAGCTATCGCGTAATAAGGAGATTAAGATGAAAACAACAGTATTTGGAGACTTCAGATTGGTAGACGAGAATGGCTGCTTGCAGGACGCTATGCGGATTTATCCTTATAGGATTGAAAAAGCAATCGACAATAGAAGAATTGATGAGTGCAAACCTACTGGAATGATCGAGGCTCTGATTATCAATAACGGGAAAACCTTTAGGTTTACTCAAAATAAAGCAGAAAGCAGCACGCTTTACGTAAGGAGAATGGCATGAGAGAGATTCTATTCAGGGCAAAAAGCGTTGACTATGGAGAATGGAAGGTAGGCGGAATCTACCAAGAGCCGAAGAACGAAATCAAGGAAGGTCTTGTTTATATAATAAGCGGATCCTTGACGAGCCTCGGTAATGGGTGGGTTGTTGATCCTTCTACGTTAGGCCAGTACACAGGCGTCACCGACAGGATCGGGAACAAGATATTCGAGGGCGATATCCTAATGACCGAATACGGACCAGGTGAACTCAAGTGGCACGACAGAGGATTGACCGGATGGCTTATCGAGTTCAAGGACAAGCGGCTGTTGCTTCAATCTGGGAAAGATTATGAGGTAATAGGGAATATTTATGAAACAAAGGAGGTAATGTATGAATCACGAAGATAAGATGATCAGGGAAATCGTATACGGTTCTATCAATCACCGTTTTCTTTTCGAGCAATGGATTGAGGAAACCCCAAAAGGCAGGCACATGTTCAAGCTGGTTTCAGCAAAAGATTCAAACTGCATTGGTTGTTGCTTTGGTGGAACCAACGATCTTTCCCAGCATTGCTGCAGCCACGAACCATGCCCAGTAGAGCTTGGTAAAGCTGGTATTGTTGTTGATCTCGGTCCTGTAAATGAAGATGGATGCTTGATGGATGAACGCACGCACAGTTATCCGAGAATCAAGAAGGTGGATGAAAGCGTGAGCCAATGGAAGGTTTGGGTAGAGGATACCAATGCAAAGGCAAATAAGCGTGTGCTCGTTGCTATCTTTGCTGATACCAGGGATAATGCAATAGCACTATGGAATAAGCGGTAATAAAAAGCCCCATGCAAGGAGGAGGCAACCTCGCATGGGGCAGGTCCGTCGTTGTTGGGACCTATGTACCGAATAACATTATTATCATACCTGCAAGCGTGGCGATGCTCACCACTCCCACCGTCCTATAGATTCTGAACTTGCGATCCATACGTAGATATCCAGTCTGCAAGTCTTTGATTTGTTTGCCTGAGTCCGTCGAGATCCTCTCCACTTCCTTCAAGCGTTCGTCTTGACTGCTCAACAAGGAGCTCTGCTTCTCGTAGTTGCTTTCCAATACGCTCAAGCTCGGTCTCATTTTCTCTATTGAGTTCTGCAAGTTTTCCAAGCTCAGATTCAAGCTGTCGTATTTGGTCGATAAGCTTATCGTTGTCCTCTCGTAGCTTTGCAAAATCGCTTGAAGTTCCGACAGTGCGTCTGCCGACAATGAAGCCGGCAAGAGCAGCAAGAACAGCAGCAAGCCAAGGAATATTCTTCTTGATCCATTCCCACACATCACGCCTCCACCTTCTCATACCCGTGCTTTTTCAGCCATGAGTTGATAATAAGCATCATGACTTTCTTCGCACCGTACATATCTATCAATAACTGTAGTACATACCCAGCAATATACAATGCAGGCAGTATCCAGGGGTTGCCCACATGCTCGGGAAGCCCGAGCCACACGCTGGTGGTCATAATGATAACCAGGCATGCGCCTGTGATGTTCCATTGCTTCTTGGTACCCTTGCCAAGCTTGATCAGCTCCATTGCAAGGGCTACAACAAGAATACCGCATGCCCAAAGAATCCAGAATAATGTCATATAACTTCCCCTCCATAGATCAAGCCTTCATCCCTGATCTGTTTTGTATAATCATGCAGTGCCTTGCGTGTTGATTGCAGTTTCTCCTTGATCGGTATGCTGTTTCCATTGAGTACGCCTTTGTCATGCAGCGCATCAACCTGCAACTCCTGGACATCAAGAACGCTTTCAAGGGTCTCGCTCATTACCATGAGTTCCTTCCCTTGCCTGTTGTTCAGTTTGCACAGTTCTTTCACCTTGTCGTTCTTGTCCCAGGAACGCTTCAGTATCGCAAGAATGATACCGTTTCCTGCCAATATGACTCCTGCAAAACCAATCAATGCGATTACTACCTGATTCTCATTCATATATTCACCACCGCAATAAGGCCCAGGATTATGCCCAAGCCGTTGTATAGCATATCAAAAAAGGCCATGGGAAGAAATTTCCACAGGCCCATGCTTTTGCCATAAGCATTCCAGTCGCATATTTCCTTGTTTACGCATATTGCAATCATCGTGTATGCAGCACAAACAAGAAAAATCATTTCATGTTTGAAAAGATAGGGAATTGCCAGAACAAATGTGGCTATCAGAGATACAAACAGATGTAAGAATTTGTCGCTTTGTATTCTCATGCAACCATGATAGCACGCGTAGCATCGCTTGTCCATGAGCAATGTTTCATGTATCCAAAAAAAGATTGTTTGCTTGCCTCGTATTTTGGTACATTTGTGCGCCTGAGTTTTCTTAAGCGTCTGCCCGCTGCCTTTACATTTCTCTTCCTCGGATATAATCTCCACGGCGTTATTCGATACCCGGCAAAATCAATGCCATGCAGATACCTCGTGATGTGCGTCTTCTTCCTGTTGACCTGCAAGTGCAACACGTCCTCGATGTATGCACGTGCCTTTCTGTCCAGGAATGTAAGTTCTTCCCTATCCTTGCTGACGATGATCACATCATCCATGTATCTGACGTAATTTGCACACTCCATGTGATGATCCAGTTCATTGAGCACCACGTTTGCCATGAGCTGGCTTGTGAGCGATCCTATTGGCAAACCCTCAGGATAGCTGTCGATGATCACATCAAGCAGCCATAATACGAAATCATCAGCGAAGTGCCTGCGCATGATACGCTTGAGCACCTCATGATCGATGCTATGGAAGAACTTCCTGATATCTATTCTGTATACATAGATATCATTCGAATCACCAAGACTCTTCAGGTTGTGCTGCACGCGCTTGCACGCGGAGAGCATTCCTTTGCCTTTCCTACACGCATATGAGGTATCAATGAATTTCTTGTCGAGTATCGGTTCTATCACGCGGCATAAGATATGATGCACAAATCTGTCTGTCACTGCTGGTGCGCTGATTTTTCTCAGCTTTGGTTCGCGTATCATAAACTCATGGAAACCCACTGGCTTCCATGTGCGATCCCTCAATCTGTCCATAGTATCAATTATCACTTCTTCCATGTGAGCCTTGAGCCAAAGCATGGAAGGCTTGTATCGCATCTTTCGTGTGGTATCCTCGAATGCTGCAATCACATTCTCGTATGACAGTATTTTATCTTCCAGGTGTTTTGCTCTTTTCATTTCAACTCGCAATTCGGCGGCGTTCGCTTGGCTACCAGCCGCCTATCGCTTGGTCCGATGATTTCAGCGCCTTGTGCGCTGGGTGACGATTCCTTTTCCATTGCGTGGCGATCAGCCCTTGAGCTGGTCGCTTCTTGCATGTACGGAAGAGCGGGACGGAAACCGATGTTGTTGTTCGAGTTCGTGCGCTCGTTGTTGCTGTTCAAGTAGCCTAAACCTGCATTGGAAGCGTTGAGCCAGTAGCCACCGGCGTTGCCGTCAATCGTTTGCAATCGTTCACCCTTTGCTGGAATACGACTTGAGCCAGCCCCCAAGAATCTTCCCTAATTCAGCGAGATATCTGATTGAGACCTCATGCTTTTTCGGGTTAATGTATTGTAATCTGTAGGATAATCGTATCATAATTTTGAGCTGACATAAAGCCCTATCTGCAGTTTCAATCTCTTTTTTACGATATTTTGGGTCTCGCATACTATTTGCACGCGCAATCGCTACGCCCATCTGTAAAATAGTGTTCCTGAAATGCGACCCAAGTGCGTAGCGCTCACTCTTCGGGAGCTGAGGTACCACGCACTTGAGCATATATTCTGCCATGTCTTCCCACTTCTGATATATGATCAAATTGGTTTCATTCATCAGATTTCACACATCAGATTGTCAGATTACGGTAAAAAGCGGGACGGAAACCGATGCTGTTGATCGAGTTCGTGCGCTCGAGGTAGCTGTACAAGGAGCCTAAACCTGCATTGGAAGCGCTGAGCCAGTAGCCACCGGCGCTGCCGAAGCGCTCACCAATGTTGCGCATGTACTGCGTTCCAAGCGGAGCTGAATCGCAAGGCATGATCAAGAGATGCTTCAGGATATCAGGAACTGTAACATCTGCTTTTGCGGCAAGCGTAGCAAAACTGTTGACTCCATATGCGCTTGCATCCGGAGCAACATTCTCGATCGCAATATTCAGCCTGAATGCGGCGGTACCGCCAGCAGGAGGAACGGTCACATAGTCCCACTTCAGTGTATCAGCAGTAAGCGGGTCAACAAGGGAACCGTCCTGCAGGAAGGCTTTCCACAACACAGATGCAAGACTCTGATCATTCGCAGAATTTGCCGCGTTGTTGTCTGCCAACACTTGAATCTCACCTTCGTTGATGCGCCTTCCCGTCAACCACTCACGTACATTTCCTCGCATATCTGCAGGGCTGAACGGAGTTCCGTCAAGATTCCATGAGAGCGGCCCGCTTCCTGCTCTTGTGCGTCCAATCTGGCGCGGTGCACTTGAATACACATAGCTTGCTACGCCCTTCTCTGTCGAGTCCTGATAGCTCACTCCATAGTAGTCATTTCCTCTTGGCTGAAAGCCCTCACGCATGGCCCTGAGCGTCAAGTATGCCCACTCTGCATTCGTCATGCAGTGATGCCCCGTTCCCTTTGCGGCGCATGCGCTCATTGCCGCATCGAGCGTGATGGTATTCGCAGGGTCGAGTCCGCGAAGGCTGACCGCATAATTCGTACCTGCTACTCGTCCAGCAGGATATTTCCCGATGAGGATCTCCACGACATTGCCATCAACCATGAACATCGGGTGAATCTTATCCGAATAACCGAACAAGGTTCCTCCGTTGCTTAGCCATGCCATCTGTGCCTTCTCGTCAGGCTTGTACACGCTGTACACCGAAGGCCTATTCGCGGCATCAAACAGCACGGTATTAAGCCCCATCGATGCGTCTTCGACTCTGTTCTTGAAATCCTTCTGCATCACCAGATCGGTGACTGCCAGGTCATTACGCAGGAAGTAAGCGGTGATCATATCCTCTATCTCAAAGATATGATCTGCCAATTCCTTGCTTGTGTATCTTCCGCTCACATATTTCATAGCATGATCTCCTCTTCATTTTCAATGATTGGCAATGGGAATAGATGCGCATATCTTTCCCTTATGTCGGCGTCCATAATCGGAACATATGCATTCGCCGCTTCCTCGCATCCTGAGAACTTCTTCTCCTGGGCCAACTCAACACCTTCATCTGTGTAATCAATATTTATCAGCCAGTCGTCCCCTGCTTTTGTCAAAGTATGCTTCATGATTCTATCACCTCCACCTTCATCTCTCCGTATACAGCACGTCCATAAAGGCTTACCGCAGTACCGGAGTCAAATGCGAATGCGAGCTCTGCCAGAGGTTCCAGCAATATCCCCACTTTCTCGGTGATGCCAGAACCACCAATACGTGCAGTCCTCACCGGGTCAAGATTGCGCACGACCATGCGAGTCCTTGACGCAAGCGGATTGCCGAGCTCCACTGCTCCCGATGATACGAGCGTCTGGCTCTGTATCACAGGCGATGCGAGAATGCTCTCGTATACAGTTGTGTCCACCTGCATGTCATGTGGCTTGTCTGCAATTGCCTGCACCTGTCTGTAGTTAGCGAATAGGTTATCCATATTTATACCTCACTCAGTGTCAAAACAAAGAACGGTTCACCATCAACATATTGTATGCTGTGTGTTTCGCTCCATGTGTCGATTCCATCCGATATCTGGTTTGCCAGATATGCACCGCCGGCAGTCCATGCAGCTCCATCCCAGTAGTACCAGTTTCCATCTGTCTTGACGACGAATATACCGGTTGTTCCCGTAGGATATGCGGCCTCAAGAAGCGCCAGCGTATCATATACGCCCTTTGGAGATCCTGAAGCGAGTCCTGATACTATAAGCTCAATCTCGTCCATATCCTCTTGTGTGGCAGCCCCATCGATGTTCGATACTTTCATGAGATCTTCAATGGGAATGCACACAGGTTGACCGTTCTGGTCTATGGCGATGAATTCCGTTCCGTTCTTGTAGACTACATGTACCTTGATGGGATTGTCGCTTGCCATCTTCGGGCCGATTGTATTCATGTTTATATCCTCTCTATCAGCACTGCGCTGATCCTTGTCGTAAGGTCGTCAAGCGATGGATCAACTGCGATGATCTGCGCTTTCCATCTTCCAAAATATGCCCTGCGATCGGTTTTCAGTTCCAGGGTAATGATATCATATATTTTGAGACCGTACCACTGCGTACCATGCAATGTTGCTTCAGCTGTTGCAAAAACACTGCTGAACCGTCCTGCAGCAAATTCGGCCCTCTGCTGCGCCGCAGCCTCGGATATGAGATACGTGTCAATTTCCATGGTAGGTGTTTGCCTGTAGAGCGCTGTAACATCTGCCTGCCTAGAATTATCGACATACGTCTGCCATGTATCTTCATGATAATCGCGGTTGTATTTGGCCGTCACGACAGCGGCGAGGAGCGTGCTGTCAGATTTTACCGTGAGTGTGAGATTATCCTTTATGTCAGGCCAGAATATGTTTGCAATCGGATCTGCTGTCCAGTCGTCGAATATGATCCTGCGCTTTCCATCAGCTCCTATATCGTAGCGGAATCCCAGATTGCAACTGTTCTGTATGTCGGATATTGCCTTGTACACTTCCATCTGTGAGGTGAAGAGCACACCTATGGGTGATAATGTTGCTTTAGCTGTTTCCCAATTAGAAAAATCGTAATTGCTCGAGGTATACTCGATGCCCAATATCCGCTGGTTGATATCTCGTATCACATCGGCTGCAGACGTGTTTGCAATACCCACAGGATTTAGCAGCCGGCACTCAAGCACACTTCCTGTATCCTCACCTAGCCCGTTGCCAGGCGAGCGTGCATAGATTGCTGATACGGTAAATGTGCCTGCCTCAAGGTCGTAGCTTATTGGTGATACGGTAGCCCATCCAAAATCACCCAAGCATTGTACGGTGCCTAGATCTGTCATATGGTGTGCCAGCTTGTAGGTGACTGGGATACCAGTATCATCGGCTACCATAGCCTTTGCTCCTGCAATCTGGCCGTAAAGAAGGGGAATAGGTTTTCCCTCACTGTCAAGAGACAGAAGTTTTGCGTTCATACTTTTTCGCTTGTCCTGTACGTCTATCAGAAAATTACTGAGTGTGAAAGTATAATTCTCCACATACAAGTTTGCGAGTTGTACGAGCTCAGATCTAGTGTAACGGAATCGCGATGTATCACTCTCAAGGTAGTAGAGGAATGCATCGTTGCCATGGATAGCATCATCAATGATATCGTCAAACTGTCCACCACTGTTGATAAGCTCGATGGCGCCAGCAATGAATGCCATCTGGTCGTATTCCTTCAGGTCAGCCTGCTGTGCGAGCGAAGGGATTGATTTGAGCAGGGGTTTGTACAAAATGGCGTCGATGTATG
>CEGF01002691.1_pt1 | contig 19852 bp, 11 predicted proteins | sample 306341 | NCBI WGS metagenome assembly CEGF01 (sample SAMEA2755655, study PRJEB7226) | microbial mat metagenome | biome: microbial mat; feature: hypersaline; material: grass silage | place: USA | collected 2014-02-19 | depth 0 m
TTCACCATTGTTGTCAGAGTTGCGTCGAAGCTACCCGGGTCTGAACCTGATAGAAGTAGACAATGAAACGGAAGGGGTGCAAGGGCTGCAGCGTGGGGAGTGGTATGGTTACATCAGCACCTTGGCAACGGCCAGTCAGAAGCTGCAGGACCTTGGGCTGGCTGATATTCGTGTTATTGGCCGTGTCCCCATGGATCTTGAGCTAGCCCTGGCGACCTCGGCGGCTGATCAACATCTGGGTACGCTGATGCAAAAGCTGGTATCAAGCCTGAGCAGTGAAGACCTGCATCGAATGGACAGTGAGTGGCGTACCGTCAGGCTCCAGCAGAGGGTGGACTACTCCCTGTTGTGGCAGATTCTGTCGGTAACAGCCATTGTTCTGTTTATGCTGTTTTACTGGAATCGCAAGCTGGGTGCCCTCAACCGGGAGTTGGCAGCTGCCAACGAACGACTTGCTGTTACAAGTACAACGGATGAGCTGACCGGCCTCGGAAATCGAACCAGTTTTGAGCAACACTATGAAGCCTGTTACCAGGTATGTCAGCGCAATGGCTTGTCGTTTATGGTGGCCATGGTGGATGCCGATCACTTCAAACAGGTCAATGACCGGTTTGGACATGCTGTGGGAGATGAGTGCCTGCGTGCAATTAGCCGTACCATGCGTGAACACTTCCGGCGCGAAACCGATTATCTGATTCGCTTTGGCGGGGAAGAGTTCGTTATTTTTGCAGTGGCCAATTCGCCTGCTGATGCCGCTGAGCGGCTGGAAACACTCAGGCGCGGCATTGAGCAACTGCGAGTGCCAACCTCTGATGGTCAGGAAGTTCGTGTGAGTGTCAGCATCGGTTATTGCCGACTGGTGCCCGAAATAGGGCAGCGCTCTGAACAGTGGCTGCGCATGGCAGACCGCGCTGTGTATGAAGCCAAGCGCCTGGGACGCAATCGTGTTGTGGATGCGGGCAAGGATATCGCATGACTGGTGAATCGATGTCGGTGGGTCTATGCTTGGCTTTAAACAATACTGTTGCGTGTTGGAGGCAAAATGGCACTGGAGCAGCTGATTTATGTCAGTACCGCTGTGCAGGAAATGAGTCGCCCCGAGCTTGAAACCCTGCTTGAAGGTGCTGTGCGCTTCAATGATTCGCATCACGTCACTGGCATGCTGCTATATGCAGAAGGCAGTTTTTTACAGGTGATTGAGGGGGAAACCGCCGACATGGATGCGGTGTTTGAGCGTATCACCCATGACCCTCAGCACCACAGCCTGCAGGTGCTGATTCGAAACCCTATTTCAATGCGCAGTTTCTCCGGCTGGCACATGGGGTTTCGCATGTTGGGCCGGAAAGAGGCGGAAGAGCATCCCGGCTTTGCGCCCTTCTTTGAAAAAGGCTTTGATGCCGCCAGCATTGGCGCTCATGAAGGTCTGGCTTGGCGTATCCTGAAAGAATTTGCGGATAGTCTACAGCCGGGGTGAGCCTTGGTGACCTGATCAAGTCTCGCCTGTTCCTCCCAGAATTACCCGTGCCCGGGTAAAGTCAAAGTCATACAGGGCACTGCGTAAACGGATGGCATCAGCCCCCAAGTAATTTTCCAGCGCAACCGCATGGCGCCGGGCCAGTTCCAGGCAGCTGAAATCCTCAAGCAGCAGTCGTTGCTGCAGATCTGCCAGCAGTAGCTCAATGCTGGTGCTGGTGCTGGCACCGGGCAGAGGGCGCCGACGCGGGGGCAGTACCTCGGCAATGTCCGCCTGGTCATCGCTGTCGCCACGGACCGGCAGGGTTTTCTGCCCGGGTCGGTGTTGAGTGTCCGCCTGTTCGGCAGTGTGGGCGGGCCTTAGCTGTACCGTAAACCAGAAAGCCGCACCCGGTGAATGCGGCGTGATCATGCCTGCATCGCCGCTCATCAACTGAGCCAGCAGCCGCGCAATGCGCAGGCCAACTCCCTTTTTTTGATTTTCGCTACCGCCGACCTCGAACATTTTTTCACTATTGCGAAACAGAGCCATGCCCAGCCCTGGCGGCAGGCCGCTGCCGGTATCCTCAATGGTAAAATGCAGACGTACACTGTTGCGGTTACGTGCGGCCATCCTGACCTGCAGGCGGATCTCGCCCTGCTGGGTGAACTTGATGGCATTGTCGATAAAGCAGCTGATCAACTGCTTCAGGCGTGTGGCATCACCGTTCAGAGTTGCCGGAATACGCTCATCCGTAGTGAGCGTAAATACCACGGGACGCTTGACCAAACGCGTGTTCACATCCTGGGTCAGGTCGTCCAGCAGAGATTTCAGCTGGAAGTTGGTGGGGGCCAGTGCCAGCGTGCCCTGTTCCAGTTGGGATAGATCGAGCAGGTTGTTGACGCTGTGCATCAGCTGCCGGCTGGTGGTCTGGATGCTGATCAGATACTGGCGTTGCTGTTCAGAGTCGGCCTGAGCCAACGCCAGGTGTGTCACGCCCAGTATGGCATTGATGGGCGTGCGTAACTGGTGGCTGACACCGGAGAGAAACTCGCTCTGAACGTGTGTCAGGTCGGTCGGGCTGCTTGTTGTTGTGTCGGCTTCAGGTCTTTGCATGTTGATCTCCCTGAACGATTTGCCGGCGCCCTGCCTGAACCGCATCCCGTATCTTGCTGATCAATGTCGCCTTGTTGTAGGGCTTGACGATGTAGTCGCCGGCACCCTTGGCGATGCACTCCAGTACGGTTTCACGCTGATTCTGGCCGCTGATGATGATGATCGGAACCGAGGCCATCACAGGGTCGGTCTTGATTTGTCGGGTGGCCTCGATGCCATCCATGCCGGGCATCAATATATCCATCAGAATCAGGTCCGGGCGTTTGTGCTGAATCACCTCCAGCGCAGCTTCACCGCTGGCGGCAAAGCTGAGACTGTAATGTTCGCTGGTGAGAATGCTGCTCAGTACCTGGCGCTGAAAGTCATCGTCGTCCACTACCAGTACGTGGCCGTTATGGATGCGGCGATTGACGAAGATGGTGCCGGTTTCCTCCTTCATGCGCTCGAGCGAATCAATGAATGTGCGTGACAGCTGCTTGATTTCGCGGAAACTGTTGACCGAGTGCTCGATACCGCCGCGCACGCTGGAAAATGCCTGTTTCGAGGGCAGGTCAGGTACCCCGGATGCAGCCTGATCCAGCACCCGGTTGACCAAGTGATCATAGTGATTCAGGGTTTCCGAGAGCAAGTGGATTAGGCTGGAAAGCTGGCTGTCCACCTGCTGGCTGTAGCCCTGTCCCTCCTCACTGTGTTGCTCGAACACCTGCTGCAGCTTGCCGATATTCTGTTGCTGGCGCACCAGTACCCGATCATTTTCCTGTGCATTGAAGTTGTGGCGCAGGTCGGTCATCGACTGGTGTACCGACATGGCCAGCCGGTAGGGGTCATAGGTCAGCGGCCAGAACACGATATAGTCGGTAAACCGGTCGCTGTTGCACAGGTCGTAGGCGCGCTTGACCTCACGCTTGTTGCACAGGGCGATGACGCGGTGCGGTTTTTGAGCCGGGTTCTGGTCCTTGTCCTTCGGGTACAGCCGGTCATACACTTGCTCACACTTCTCCAGCTGGTCAAAGCCGAGAATGATCACATCCGGATTGTGCTTGCGGTAGGCGTGCAGCACGCCCTCCATATCGTCGGGGATGATCAGCCGGTCAAACTCCGAAAGCTGGGTCTGTACGATCTCGCTGGTGCTTTTGTTATCAGATACCACCAGAATGACAGGATCATTGTGTGCGGCCATGGTCTTACTCCTCAGCCGGGTGGATCAATACGGCGCGACGTTGCTGCCACTGCTGCAGCCAATCTGGCAGCTGTTCGGGGGGCATGGTGCGGGCGATGAACCAGCCTTGTGCCGTGTCGCAGCCCGAATACTGCAAAAATGCCCAGTCGGTGGCGTCTTCCACGCCTTCGGCAACGGTATGCAACCCCAGCTTCTGTGCCATGCTCAGACAGCCCTCGAAAATGCTGCGCAGGGACGCATGATGGCTGGCACCATGGACGAAGCTCTGGTCGATCTTGAGTTCATTGAAGGGCAAGTCACGCAGTTGTGCCAGGGACGAATGGCCGGTACCAAAGTCATCAATGGACAGGCCGACCCGCTTTAGCCGCAGGCGTGACAGAATATCCATCGACTCTAGCCGGTTGCGCATCAGTCTGCTCTCGGTCACCTCCAGTACAAGGCTGGTCGGTGGCAATCCACGCTGTTTCAGCTCCAGTTCGATCCGTTCGGGAAAGTCCAGCGCATCCAGATTGTCCATTGATATGTTAACTGCCACCTGCAGTTCAATGCCCTGCTGGTGCCAACGGGCCGCATCATCCAGTGCTCGGCGTAGTACGGCAAAGGTCAGCGGGTCCATCAGACCAAACTCTTCGGCCTGAGCAATGAAGCGGTCGGGGTAGATCAGTCCGTCACGCGGATGATCCCAGCGTACCAGCGTTTCCACCCCGGTCACTTCGCCCGTGCTGACATTTACCTTTGGCTGATAGTGGTTGATCAGTTCGCCATCGGTCAGTGCTCGTTGCAATTCTTCAACGGCCAACGGCTCGGCTTTATACCGAGCCGTTGGCAGGTCAAATTCTTTATTAAGCAGCAAAATCTGCTCCAACCGGTGCCGTGATACAGGTTTTTGCAGCGCATCCAGCAGCCGCAAACCCAGTCCTTGTGCCATTCGTTCAACGGTTTGAAGTATGCGCGAATCTTCGCCACTGACCAGAACCAGCCCGCCCTTGAAGCCTATCTGGCCAAATTCACGTACCAGCTCGACACCATCCTTGTCAGGCATGTGCAGGTCACAGACGATCAGATCATCAGCATGATGTTCGCGAACAATGGCGTCCATGGCACTCACACCACCATCAAACTCATGCACCGGTGCCTGGCTCAACTCACTCAGCTGGTGGCCCATCAGATGGCGGATAAACGGGTCGTCATCAATGATAAAAATTCGCATCATCAGCTCCTGCAGGCCGGTTAGAGGTGACCCAGCGCGTTGGTAACGGCGGCATCGGTTTCACTGTACAGCTGCTCAAAGTGTTGCATCAGGCTGTTGATTTCGTCATGGTCATGGGCACGGCAAGCCATTTCCAGATCCGCGCACAGATCGCCCAGAGGCAGTGCGCCGATGGAACGTGACGAGGATTTAAAACGGTGCGCCACCGAACTTATGGTACCGGTATCCTGCGCTTCAAAGGCCTGTCGTAACTCATCAATCAAGGGAGCAGACGAGCTTTGCCAGATCGTCAGGAACTCTCGCAGCAGTGCCGGATCGGCGCCAACCAGTTCACGCAGAATATCCAGGTCCAAAGCGTCAGCTCCGTTGCCTTTGCCGTTGACAAGTGTTGTGTCAGGCTTATCCGCCCCGAGTATCGCGGGTGTGCTTCGTAGCCACTGCTCCAGGGTTTGCTTCAACTGCTCGAGCTTGACCGGCTTGACCAGATAAGCATCCATCCCCTGATCCAGCGCTCGATTGGATTCGCCACGCAGGGCATTGGCGGTCAGGGCAATGATCGGCATGTGCTGTTCGGCGGGCTCCTGTTGGCGGATCGTCGCAGCCAGGCTGTAGCCGTCCATGCGTGGCATGTGCAGGTCGGTCAGCAGCAGGGCATAGTGTCCCTTTTGCCACAATTCCAGCGCCTTGACTCCATCATCGGCCACTTCGGCGGTATAACCCAGCAACGAGAGCTGTTGCAGAATGACTAGCTGATTCACTCGGTCATCTTCTGCCACCAGTATCAGTGTGCCCTCTGCGCGGGCATCGCCAATGGAGAGCGCCTCTGGACTGTCAGGTGGGTTGTCCTGTGTGGTCTGTATGGTGCTTGGTGAAGCCTTGCCGGCGGCGACTGCCACGGCGTTGATAAACTCCGTCCGGCTCAGGGCATCCATATCCAGGCTCACCGTAGCTGGAGCAGTGATGCGTCCGCGTCGACGCAGGCCATGGGCCAGGTGCAGATGGTGGATCTGCTCCGGCAGCGATGCGGATTCACGCGGGGGCTGGTCACTGATCAGGATGCAGGGTTTACCTGTCGGCTCGATCTGTGTCGGTGCATCGCTGATCTGTTGCTGAAGTACAACCTCGGCCTCGGAGTGCTCCAGATAGCGGCACAGATCATCGCTGTTGTAATCGTGACTTTCCATCAGCAGGCAACGCACTCCTTCAAGGTTCGGCAATGGGGTTTCGTCTTCCGGTGCTGCCGCTGGGTGCATAGACAGGCCCAGAATAAATACCGTACCTACATCGGGCTCACTGATCAGCCGGATGCCGCCGCCCATCAGATCCACCAGATGCTTGCAGATGACCAGTCCAAGGCCGGTACCGCCAAAGCGGCGGGTGGTCGAGCTTTCGGCCTGCGTGAAGGGAGCAAACAGCAGCTTCTGCTGCTCGGCGCTGATGCCGATACCGTTGTCCGCGACCCGTACTTTCAGCTGCAACGGGTCGGTATCAGTGAAACTGACGCGTACTGACACCCGGCCCTTGATCCCCTCTCGGCCGGAGCAGAACTTGATACCGTTGCCGATCAGGTTATACAGCAGCTGCCGCAGTCTGACCGGGTCTGAAAGCACCCAGCCGGGCAGGTCGGGGTCGATAAACAGGGACAAGTCCACATCGCGCTGGTGCGCCACCGGGACCAGTGAGCTGCACAGGCTTTCGATCAACTCCACCAGATTGAAGGGCTGAGACTCCAGCTCCAGCCGCCCCGCCTCGATCTTGGAAAAATCCAGAATATCGTCAATCAGGGTCAGCAGACTGTTGGCGGATTCGCGAATGGTCCCCAGCAGGCGGGTTTGCTGCTCGTCGAGCTGACTGTTCTCAAGCACCTCGATCAACCCGACTACGCCATTCATGGGGGTGCGAATCTCATGACTCATGGTGGCCAAGAAGGTGGATTTGGCATTATTTGCGCGCTCGGCCTCATCGCGTGCATGGGTAAGCGCATCGATCATTGCCGTCTGCTCACTGATATCATGCAGCGTACCGGCAAACATGGTCTGACCGTTAACCTGGTATTCGGTGACGGCCAGCTCCAGCGCGATCAGGTGGCCATCCTTGTGCTGGCCCATTACCTCACGGCTGGTACCGATGAAGTGCGGCTCGCGGGTCTCCATGTAGCGGGCCAGATAGCCATCATGCTGACTGCGATGGGGGTCCGGCATTAGCATGGAAACGTTTTGCCCGAGCAGCTCCTCCGGTCGATAGCCAAACACGTTCTCCACCGCCGGGTTGACGCTGGCAATATGGCCACGGCAGTCGATGGTGATGACACATTCCAGCAGATTGTTGAGCAGCGTGTTCAGCTCGGTTTCCTTGGCTTGGATGGCATGGTTCTTAAGCTGAATCTCCTTCACCTGTTGATTGAGCAATTGGTTCATCTGCTCCAGCTGCTCAGTGGTTTCATGGCGTTCGGTGGTATCATGAGCGGAGGCAAAAATCAGCCCGTTGGGTTGTGGCAGCGCGCGCCACTCGATCCAGCGGTAGCTGCCGTCACGACAGCGGTAGCGGTTTTCAAAATGTAGAGTTACTCTACCCACTTGCAGCCCCGCAAACTGTGCCTGCGTTGCAAGTAAATCATCCGGGTGAACCAGATTGGTAAAGGGCTGACTCAGCAGCTCTTCTTCGGTCCAACCGAGCGTTTCTTGAAAGGCGGGATTGATTCGGCGGAAATAGCCTCTGGTATCCGCGATGCAAAGGAGGTCCAATGATACTGTGAAGAAACGCTCAAACTCCTCTTCGGCCTTTAACCGGGCGGTAATGTCCTGCAGGTTACACAGCACGGCAGGCTGACCGTCAAAATCGCAGCTGATAGACGTTAGCTCTGCCATAAATGGCTGATCCTCGAAGGTGCAGCAACTGACCCTATCCATGCGCACCGGCTCAAAGCTTTCTGCGGCTTCATGCAACAACAGCGCTACCTGTTGTCGGTCCTGAGGCTGTACTCGTTCCAGTACATTTGCGCTCAGCAGCGTTTGTCGTGAGGCTGCATCCAGTAGGGCCAAAGCTGCGTTGTTGGCATCTACCGGCTGGCCGTTGCGCAGGATCAACGTGGCAAAAGGGGACGACTCGAACAGTTGCCGATAGCGTGTCTCACTCAAACGCAATTCCGCTTCCGCTTCACGGCGGCGGCTTAATTCCCGGCTCAGGTCACGGGTGCGGCGACGTACGGTGAGCTGAGTGGCCAGATCACGCTCAGCCATGCTGAGGGTAGTGTAGGATGCCAATATCGCAGTTAAAATGGAAAACAGAAAGTAAAGTCGCTCGGCCCCACTGGACCCTGATACACGCAGCGGTGTCAGCAGGGCAAAATCCAGCTGCCAACTGCGGCCACCGGTTTCGAGCAGCTCACGCCGAAAAACCTGACTGCCTGGCGGTGTGCGATCCATCAATGTCTGGGGCCGGTCCGGTTCGGTCAGATCCGTGATACGCACCGCCATATTGCGGTTGGCTGCCTGTCTTGTGAGTGGCGCAAACAGTAGCTCAATATCGAACACCCCAACAACAACACCAAGCGGCACCGTGGGCTGATCGTCCTGCCTAAAGTGCATGACGGGTTGAAACGCCAGCATGGATTGCAGACCTGTACGAATCAGTGGCCTTGCGCGGGACAGCTGTAACTGGCCTGTCTCCAATGCGCGTGATATAGCCAAATGTCGCAGCGGGTCCCAGCTGTGGTCGAGTCCCTGCAGGGCCGCGCCCAGAGTGGGAGGGGAGCTGTACAGTACAGGAAAATATTGGTTGCGTGCATCTGCCGGTTTGTAGGCAACCCTGGGGTTTAACATGCCAACAGGTTGTACAATCTGGTGCTGATGCTGTTGCTCAAATCGGGTTCGTTCCGCTGCCCTTACCAAGGGTGCCCAGTCCAGTGCGATCAGCGCAGGGTCTTGGCTCATCCAGCCAGCGAACTGGTTGAACTCCTGCTCGGTTAGGTCGGGGCGAGACTGTAGCAACTGTGCCATTGCTTCCAGGCGTGAGAACTCCTCCTTTATCGAAACGAAATACAGCTGGCTGAAACGGTCGAGGCTGCTTTGACGGTTAAGTTCAGCCTCACGAGTCTGTATGTGAGATAGGAGCAAATGACCACCGCCAAGCAGCAATGCTGCACCCAGCAAAGGCAGCGCGATGCGGTAGGCTCCGATGCGGTGGCTGGCCTCATGAGCACGGTGGCGGCCAAGCACCAGCAGAGTCAGGGGCGCAAACAGCAGTACGCCCAGGGTATCGCCGCTCCACCAGGTGAGCCATTCGCTGAAGGCTCTGTCCAGCTCCAGTTGGCCGGTAGCCAGCCGGGTCAGCACACCCAGTGTGGGGGCCGTCAGGCAGGCCAGAGGCCCTGCCAACAGTAAAAACCGGATGATATCAGCGTCGCGCACCAACGTGCTGCTGCGCCTGAGCAGTGTGTGAGTCAGGCGGTAGCCGAAGTAGGCTTGCAAGGTGGCGGCAAGGGCATTGGGCGCTGCCGACAGCAATGAATTAAGGCTGAGCTCCAGGTAAAGATCGGTCAGCAGGGCGGCGATAAAAATGGGAAGAATCGCGGTACGGCGATATATCAGTAACATGCCAACGCCGACACCAGCGGCGGGCCAGATCGGCAGGGCGTATTCGGTGGCAAACCCCAGCTGCAGCGGCAGAACACTCACCAGCCAGTAGGCCAGAGTGAGCCAGAATGTTCTGAGCAGCAGAGATGCGGGGGGCAGTGTGTTCTGCATGCGTTTTCAAACTCTTGGGTATAAGGTGTCTGCTTTTAATAACAGTTATAGCAGTTGCGTCACGCTTTTGACAGGTCTGCTGCGATAACACGGTTGCGGCCACTTTGTTTGGCTTCATACATCGCGGTATCGGCGCGTGCCACCAGTGACTTCACGCTTTCACCCGATCGGCCTGCCGCAACCCCCATGCTGACCGTGACCTGTTTAAGACCGTCAAACGCCAGCTGCGCAATATGTTCGCGCAGACGCTCCGCCAGTAGCACACCATCACGGATGGGGGTATTGACGGCCAGAATCAGAAACTCTTCACCGCCCCAGCGTCCAAACTGATCGCTCAGACGCAAGCAGGCTTTTACCTCTTTGCTGAGGCGTTGCAATACTTGATCGCCGGCCTCATGGCCGAGCGTGTCGTTGATCTGTTTGAAGTGGTCGATATCAAACAGAATAATGCACAGGGGGCGCTCATAGCGTGCCAGCGCTTCCAGCTCTCTCTCGACACACTCTTCGATGTGATAACGGTTACTGATCCCGGTCAGCGCATCGGTCCGGGCCATGTTGGCGAAGTACTCACTGCTGGCATGCAATTGGGCATTCAGGGCCGCGATCTGCTCCGAAGCAACAGCGACGGCCAGATCTTCCGCCAAGTCGGTAGCAGCCTGAATCTCATCTATATGCCAAGGTGCACTCTGACCCTCTATCGGTTGCTGCCAGGTGGTAAAACCGCCATTGACGGGACCGGCCCAGTGTTCGGTACGAGGCTGTTCCTTGCGAAACAGCAGCAGCCAGCCAGTGGGCGAAGTAGCGGCCAGGGGCAGGGCCAGCAGGCCGGCCAGCCCACTTAAACCGTCAATCTCAGCTAGCCGTGTGTCCTGCAGCGCGTGGCTGTACCAGGGGGTATGTTCATGGTGAATCACCCGCAGGCGTCGGCTCAGTTGTTCCAGCGTATCGCTGTCCGGTGCCTCGCCCCGGCTGACGATCCCATTACTGCTGACCAGCGCCACGGCGCAGGCCGAAAACAGGTTCATCCACTGCTCTCCATGATCCTGCAGCAAATCCTGTGGCCGTGCCAGATGGCCGCTGCGGCCGGTCAGCAGGTGTCGGCTGTCCAGTACCCGCTCGACAAAGCGGGCCTTGCTGCGGTACTCCAGCAGAAACAGGCGCTGGGTCGCCATATGCACCAGCGCCATCATCGCATCCCGCTGCGCTGGCGAGATCGGGTAGGGCTTGCGTGAATGGCAAATGACCAGCCCCCAGAGCTGGTCGTGGCGATGAATGGCAAAGGAGAGCGATGCCCGTAGGCCCATGCTGTCAAGGTAGTCACGATAGGCAGGGTCAATGGCGTATAGGATACTGGGTGCCAGTTGCCGTGACTCAAGCTGGATGTCATCCAGCGTCATCACCCTTACACCTTCAGAATGGATATCTGCCAGTGAACGTACCGGGTTGCGAGCGTATAGCTCGGCAGCCTGCGGAAGAAGATCATGCGTTGTTAGATGGTGATTGAGTAGACTGGGCAGCGCGCGGCTGCGAGACTCGGCCATTACAAAGCCTTCGCTCTGGGAGTATTGACACACCTGTACCCGCTCATAACGGCTAAGCTGACGCACGCCACGGACCAGAATATCCATCAGGGTTTCCGGGTTTTCCGCCTGCGCCAGTTCTGCCAGCCATTGGCTGGCGCGCGCCAGCAGGCGGCGGTTAAGCTGGTTTTGCAGTGGTTCCAGCGTAACAAACGTCCTGTCTCTGTCTTTCCAGGCGTTGAGTTGGAAGTTCTGCCTGCGCTGGTCCCGATGTATGGAGTACACCTTGATAAAACGAGGTGTCATCTGTTCCGCGCCGTTCAGGGTTGAGTGGATCTGTTGCACGCTGTCATCATCCAGCAGCTGGGCTAACGAGTGCTGCAGTACCTGACCGAGAGGTCGGTTCAGCAGTGCGTCGGTATTGTCACTGGCGGCGATAACCCGATCATCTGCATCACAGGCCAACAGGCAGCCCTGAGGCTGAATATGGATCATCGGTTGTTCTCCAATTGCGCTTCAGCACGGCGCAGCAGTTGGGTGAGGCTGTCCTGTCGTGTGGTGCTGAAAACCTCAACGGCTGAATGGCAGTTGAGTGGGTGTGGCAGTTTATCCAATTGTTCCAGTCGGTTGCAGATGCGTGAGCAGGTTTCCGTGCCCCCATCAAGTGCTGCATCCACCAGCAGCAGGGCAAATTCATGTTCACCCAACTGGCCGATAATGTCGGCATCACGCACCTCTTCGCGCAAGATACGTGCAAACTGGGCCTGTGCTCGGTCGCCTTGTCGGCTATCCGTGGAGGTCTCGGAGGGGTAATTGCCCAGCTTGAACAGACACAGGGTGATAGGCAGATTCAGCCGCAGGCAAAAGGTCAGGGCATCCGTTGCCCGTGTTTCGAAACCGACCTGATTCAGCAATGCGGTGGCTGGTTCTATCTGATCCAGGCTGGTGGCCATGATTTCGGACTCTACCAACCGGGCCAGATCCTTCAAGATGGCGGCATCTTCCGCGCTGAAGCGGCGTGGTCGGGTATCTACGATACAGAGCGTACCGACGCGGTGACCACCGCGAATTTCCAGCGGGCAGCCGGCATAGAATCGAACCGGGTCCTTGCCTGTAACCGGACTCATGTTGCGAAAGCGGGGGTCAAGTCGGGCATCGGGTACGATCATGACCTCATCGCCCAGAATGGCATGATGACAAAACGAGATGTTGCGCGGTGTTTCATATGCGTTCTGGCCCTGCTCGGACTTGAACCACTGCCGTTCTCGGTCAACAAGGGTAATGATCGCCTTGGGAACGTTGAATGCCTTGCATGCAGTGCGGGTGATGCGGTCAAAACGCTCCTCACGCGGTGTATCGAGAAGATTGAGCTGGCGCAGGGCCGTCAGGCGCTTCTCTTCCTGCTCGACCAAGTGCTGATCCAGCCAGGCATCGACCGCCTTAAGTGGCATCGGGCGGGCAATATGAAAACCCTGTGCCAGATCACACCCGGCCTGCTGCAGGTAGCTGAAGGTTTCGGCATCTTCGATTCCCTCCGCCGTGGTTTGCAGCCCAAGGCTGTGGCCCAGGTCAATGATTGACTTGATCACCGAGCGTGATTCCTGCGACCGAAGGGCTGTGAGCACGAAGGATTTGTCCACCTTGATCTCGGAGAAGGGCAGTCGTACCAGCTGCAACATGGAGGAAAAACCGGTACCAAAGTCGTCAATCGATAGCTGAAACCCCTTCACACGCAAACGAGTCAGCACATTCAAGGTGGCGGTGGCATCTTCCATGGCGCTGGTTTCGGTCAGCTCAAAGGTGATGCGACGTGGGGGGATGTCCAGCTCACGACAGCGCTGTTCTATCCAGTCGAACAATGCAGTGTCAGGCATGGATGCTGCCGAGATATTGATTGAAAGATGCAGGCCCGAGACCAGACTACAGCGATCAAAGGCGGCGTTATCGACACATTCACCAGAACCAGGGTGGCGTGATGCAAACCAGCTCAACGCCTGCTCGACTACCTGGCGTGTCAGGGCACCAATCAACCCTTCGCGCTCGGCAATCGGGACAAAATGATCCGGGGGCACGAAGCCGGACTCCAGCTCCTGCCAGCGTACCAGTACTTCAAATCCTGCCAGGCGGTAGCTGGTGCAACTCACCTTGGGCTGCAGGTATACCTCCAGCCGCTGCTCTTCCAGTGCAGCATGCAGCTGCTCAATACCAGGCATGATCGGAGGAGCTTTTTTTTTGCATGGACTGTTTGAGTGCGATTCCAGCGGATGGTTAAGCAGGTTACGCAAGGCAGCAGGGGTGAATGGCTTGGCCAGCACTCCCTGCACTTTTAAACCGTGCTCGCGGGCGGCACGAGCGGCCGCATCCAGCACTCGGCCGCCAACGCCGCTGGTGATGATCAGGCGGGCATCACACTCCCTCGCTGCCAGCTCTTCCATCACCATGACCCCGTCCATCTCGGGCATGACCAGATCCAGCACGATAAAATCCGGCTTCCATTCCTGCATTTGGTCGAAAAAAGGGACGGGCTCCAGTACAAAGCGCACTTCAAAGCCGGCAAACTCGGCAATACTCTGAATGGTCTGCCCGGCCAGCGGGTCGTCATCAAGAATCAGCAGCTTGGGCTTGTTCATGGCCTGTCCAGATTGTCGTTGGGTTCTGAGTTTGCTCCGGCCAGTACTTCCTGTATCAGGGCCAGCAAGTCCTCGCGCTGGTAGGGTTTGGGTAGCAAGTGAGTCAGTGGCGTGTTGAGTACCTGCTCCAGCTCTTCGCCTTCAAAAAATCCGCTGGTAAAGACCACTTTCAGACCGGGCTGTACCTGTATGGCTTGCCGTGCCAGCTCAGGGCCGTTCATTTCCGGCATGAGTACATCCGTAAACAGCAGATCAAAGGGACCGTCTTGCTGCAGCCGGTCCAGCGCTTCAACGCCGTTGGCAGTTACCTTGACCTCATAGCCTGCATTGTGCAACTGCAGGCAGGCGTATTCGCGCACCAACGGATCATCTTCCGCCAGTAGAATGCGGGCAGGTATAAATGCACTTGAGCGGGCTGCAATGGTGGATGGGTGTGCCGGTTCCGGAGCAGCGACTGCCGGCAGGTAGAGTGCCAATTGAGTGCCCTGGCCATCGCTGGATTCCAGGCTGATATGTCCACCGGACTGGCGCACAAAGCCGAACACCATGCTCAAGCCAAGCCCGGTACCCTTGCCTTTTTCCTTGGTGGTAAAGAAGGGGTCAAACACTTTCTGTACCAGTTCCTGCGGAATGCCATGGCCGGTATCGGTGATCAGAATTTCCACATATTCACCGGGTATGACATCACTGTAACGGTTGGAGTCCGACAGCTGCAGCTGAGTGTTGCGCAAGGTGATGCTGATCTTGCCACCTTCTGGCATGGCATCACGGGCATTAATACAGACATTGAGCAGGGCGTTTTCAAACCGCGACGGGTCCACTCTGATATGGCAGACCGGACCCAGTGCCGAGATCCCAAGGCGGATATGTTCGCCGATACTGCGGGCTAACAGGGTCTGCATGGCGTTGATCTGCTTGAGTGGGTCAATTACCTTCGGTTCCAGTACCTGCTGGCGGGCAAAGGCCAGCAGTTGCTGGGTCAATTCGGCACCCCGGTGCGCGGCCATGCTGATAATGCGGGCCAGCGGGGTCAGGTGTTCATCCTGAATCTGCTCGCTGAGCAGGTCAGCGTTGCCCAGGATGACGGTCAGCAGGTTGTTGAAGTCATGTGCCAGTCCGCCTGTCAGGTGGCCAATTGCCTCCATGCGTTGGGCATGTTGCAGCTCGGCCTCCATGGCACGTCGGCTGGTGATATCACGCTCAACTGACACCCAATGGGTGATCTTACCCTGCGAGTCAAGAATTGGCACGATATCGAGCTCAATACGGATTTCACCACCATCCTTCCTGTAATTGGTAACCTCACCACTGAAAGGCCGTCCGGCCTCCAGTGCCTCGCGCATCTTGTGGGTAATCTCCCGATCCGTTGCTGGTCCTTGCAGAATTCGCGGGCTTTTGCCGATAATTTCATCGTGAGTGTAACCGGTGATTTTTTCGAACGAGTCATTGACGAACAGGACACGCGGGCCGGGTTCATCCAACGGAACCGCTTCTGTGATCATGACAATATCGTTCAGGCGCGCAACTGCAGTGTTCAACAGGTTAAGCCGCTCACGCTCCTGGTAACGCAGGGTAATGTCACGGGCGATGCCGGCGATGCGGATCACGTGGCCGGAAGCGTTCATCACTGGGTAGGCTGTGTCATGAATCCAGCGCTGGCTGTTGTCGGGCAGCACGATTCTGAATATTTCGTCAAAACGGCTGTGGACAGGGTCTGACAGCATGGCTTGAAAGGCGCTGACCGTACGTTCTCGATCTTCCGGGTGCAGAGCGTAGATCCAACTGTCCGGGTTACGTAATTGAACCTCTCGCGGCTGTCCCCAAAGAGTGTCGTAGGCGGGTGAAAGATAGACTGTCTCTCCAGTACGGGCGTCTTTGAGCCAGAGCGCATCAGAGATACACTCGCTCAACTCGCGCAGGCGGGATTCACTTTGCAGCAACTGTTGAATGGCTTTTTCCCGGCCTCGCTCGGCGCGTAACATTAGCAGACCGCTGACCAGAATCAGTAGCACCGCCGTGAGGGTGGCTACACTGAACAGCCAGTTCAGGCGGTTTGCCTGAGCCTCCAGTACCAGACGTATCTGACGGTCCAGTTCACTACTCTCCCCAGTGTGATGGTACATTGCCTGCTGCAGTTCCAGTGGGCTGAAGGTCCGCACCTCCGACAGCATCTCGGTCAGGTGTTCCTGTAGGTGTCGCAGCCGGTTACGCACTTCGGGTGCCTGCCCCAGTAAATCGGCCATATTGCCGTACTGTTGTACCGCCTGCCAAATCAGCACCGGACCCGACTCATATTGCCAAGGAGAGCCTGCGCTGCTGCCAAGATGCAGGTGCAGAAAACCTCGGTTCAGCTCATCGTTGGCACGGGCCATATCCCGAATGATCAGCGTACTTTGCTGCTGATGGCGTTGTTGATAGCTGTGAAATACCAGCAGCAGTACCACCACCATCAGCAACAGTGTTATACCTGCAAGCAGAAGGCGGCCATGGGCCTTGATGGTACTGACCCCTTCGGATAAAGGCTTCATGGTCTGGACTCCTGGGCTGCTGTGTGGCTGAGCAGCGACGAAAATCCAAGCTTCTGCAGCAGGGCTGACACTTCGGGGTATTGCAGCACAGTGGCTTGAGCCCGGTTCCAGTCTGGCGGCAAGCTTGTGTCATCTGGGTGGAAAGCGAAGGCCGAGGGCATCGCAGGCAACCGTTGCGTGATTCCGGCGGGCAAGCGGGCTACTGTCAGCTCAACCGGGGAGGTGTTTGCCAGCCATTTCAACGTGGGCATCGTTAGCGTCAGGGCCGATACGCTGCCATCTATCACGGCACTGCGCCCGGCATAGACATCCGCCACTGTAAACAACCGCTCATCCCGCAGGATGGCAGAAAGCTCACGGTGCTCCACCGATCCGGTCAGAACAGCAATGCGATCCCAGCTGCGCAGCAGGAAATCCTGCTCGCTGCGCCAGTGATCCTCTGTCACATCGGTGCGGGTCAGCATACCGGGTTCTACCTGAACGCATGGCTCGGCAAACAGCACCTGTTCACGGCGCTTGTCGGTGACAAAGATACTGATGCCGATCATATCAAAGCGGCGTTCCAGCAGGCTCGGGATCAGTTCGGCAAAGGGTACCAGGACCCATTCCACCCTGCTGATGCCCAGTTCTCTGGCAACTGCTTCCACTATGACCGGAGACTGGCCCATCACCTCACCGTTGGTATTCAAGTAGCTATAGGGCGCTTCAACAGAAAACCCCACACGGAGCACGCCTCGCTCGCGTATGGACTGCCAGCCATCGGAAGATGGCTGGAGTTGAACGTTCAATACCAACAGGGCAGTGAGGCCTGCCACAATTAGCAGACCGCTGATCATGTACTTCTTCATACTGCTTGGAGGCCTTATGGCGGATCACGCTCTGAGTATAGGTTAGAGTTTGAATCGGGTAATCAATCCATTCAGGTCAGACGCCAGAGCGGCCAGCCCTTCACTGGAACTGCTGGTCTGGCTGGCACCGGCGGCACTTTGGGCGGACAGATCCCTGATCTTCAGCAGATTTTGATCCACATCCCGCGCTACCAGTGCCTGCTGCTCGGATGCACTGGCGATCGCCAGATTGCGCTCGCTGATGGCGCTGATGGCGCTGGTGATTTCACTCAGGGCTTGGCCAGCTTGCTGCGCGGCTTCCAGTGTACTCGCGGTAAGTCGGTTGCTGTTGTGCATGGCGTTGACGGCGTGTTCGCTGTTGTTGCGAATTTTCTCGATCATTGCCTCAATTTCACCGGTGGAATTGCGGGTCCGCTGAGCCAACGAGCGGACCTCGTCAGCGACCACGGCAAAGCCGCGTCCACTTTCGCCGGCACGGGCTGCTTCGATCGCCGCATTGAGTGACAGCAAGTTGGTCTGGTCGGCAATATCACTGATCACCTCCAGAATCTTGTTGATCTCCGTAACACCCTTGGCCAGTGCTTCAATATCGCCGGTGCTGTCTTCGATGCTGCGAGCCAGTTGCTCCATCTGAGTGAGCGTTTGCTGAACCTGTTGCTGACCACCGCGGGCACGGGTGTCAGCCCTTTCGGATGCCGATGAGGTGTCGGTAGCGTTGCGGGCAACCTCTTCGATGGCGGCGGTCAATTCAGTTACGGCCGCTGCGGCTTGCTCCAGCGCCTCACTCTGGTGGTGCAGGCCACGGGTGGCATCTTCGGTAACGGCACTCAACTCTTCAGAGGTGGACGCCAGCTGAGTGGACGAGTCGGTGATCTTGCCCACGGTTTCTTTCAGGTTTTTCTGCATCTGCTGCATGGCTTGCAGCAACAGGCCCGGCTCATCACTTTCGGCCACCTCAATGGTGGTGGACAGGTCGCCGGCTGCAATGGTGCCAGCCACTTTCACCGCCTGCTGCAGCGGTGCGGTAATGCTGAGTGTCAGACGCCAGGCCAGCAGTGTCATAAACAGTAAGGAGGCGAAAACCACTGCGCTTATCAGCCAGAGTGAGAATGCGTAGATTTCATCAGTGATGCGGGCGGATTCGTCCACCAATGACTTCTGGTAATCGTTCAGGTTGTTCAGGCCGGTAACGATTTCGGTCAGTAACGGGTCGACCTCGTTGCGCCTGAATACACGTGCTTCATCAACCTGATCGGCATCAAACAGATCAACCGCTTTTTGCTCGATACGCCAGAATCGATCCAGATCGGCGTCCAGTTCCTTCAGTTGCGCCCTGCCATTCGGGGTGCTGACTAGACTTTGGAGTCGTTCTTTTGCTGCAACCAGTCCCTGCCGAGCATCCTCCAGTCGGGCCTTATACTGTGCAGCACTCTCGGCTGAACGTGCATTCAGCAGGCTGACCAGGTGGCTGCGTATACGTAGAAACTCACTGCGCATATCGGACGCTGCGTCCAAGGCCGGTATGCGATTGTCCTTGATCACGTCAATTTCGGTGTTAAGGCTTTTAAGCTGATACAGGCTGAAGCCGCCCAGCAACAGCATGATAAGACCGATAAGTCCGAATGCCAGAGCGGAACGGGGGCCGATATTTAAGCGCCGCAACATGTTGGGTGTCTCCTGCTTGGATAAGCGGTGGGGGAAGAGTCGTGCGGGCAGAATTGCCGCATGAAGCAGGAGTATAAAGTACGAGTGAATGCGGAATAGTCGTGAAATTACGACATTGATTAGGTGGATCTACCTAGTCAGCGGCGTTGGCCAGTACCACCAGCTTGGCCAGCTGGGCGACGGAACGGATCTCCAGCTTGTCGAAAATGCGTGCCCGATGTGATTCCACAGTGCGTGGACTCAGGTGTAGGTGCTCACCGATATCCGGTGCCGACAGACCTTCGGCCAGAAGCAAAGCAATCTGATGCTCGCGCTCTGACAGTCGCTTAAGCTGCTGATGCGCTTCGCGCATGGGCTGGTTACGACTGCGGGCTTGTTGGTGGCTGTGAATTGCTTCCTGCACTTTCTGGATCAGCAGTTCGTTGCTCATGGGTTTTTGCAGCAGGGTATAGGCACCATCCGACATGAGTTTAACTGCGACATCGACATCGGCATTGCCGGTGTAGATGATCACTGGTAAGTCAATACCGCGACTGCGAAGCTCTGTGTGTAGCCACAGCCCGCTGTTGGTGGGCATGCGCAGATCCAGAATTAAACAACTGTTATCCGTGTTGTGGGTTTCTGCAAGAAAGCCTTCAGCACCCGGGTAGGTATGTGTCTGGAAGCCGGCCGAGCGAAATACCTGCCCCAGCGTTAGCCGAATGAGTTCATCGTCATCAACGATATGGACGGTCATTTCCATTGGCTGACCTGAGGGTAAAAAAGCAGGAGTGAACCGGTCTGAACCGTGTGCCTATGACAGGCCTGCGATCTAACAAGGGCGTGTAGCATGCGGGGTCTTAAACCATCTTCTTATTCTGTTTTCAGAATTTATACCATAAAAATCAAAACGCAAATGCACGGAATTTCAGGGTGTATACGCAGGTCGCAAAGCCATAGGCTCACTTATACTCAACC
>CEGF01003611.1_pt1 | contig 19848 bp, 22 predicted proteins | sample 306341 | NCBI WGS metagenome assembly CEGF01 (sample SAMEA2755655, study PRJEB7226) | microbial mat metagenome | biome: microbial mat; feature: hypersaline; material: grass silage | place: USA | collected 2014-02-19 | depth 0 m
CTGAAGGCCAGCTATTCTGAATCCTTTAGTTGAAATGGGAGAGGGGATGATAACTCGAATTAGAATTTGGATGCTGAAATGCATGCTTCGGTGGCATACATACTCAGATAGAATTAGTTCTGGCCGTGAGGATTATGATTGTTATTGGGTATATCTCACTGAGCCCGCCGACCAGGGAGAAAAAAAGAGGCAATATATTATCTCAGATTTCGCCGATGGGGGAGCACCGGATGAAGATCAACTACATAGCCTTTTTGTACGGCGGATGCGGCAAGACGAATCTGAGGAAAAGCACCCCGCTCAGTTACTGACCCCGGAGTTCATGAGGGGGAAAGGGATAGAGATTGAGCATGCGTTTAAGCGATATAAGCTTGATTTCCGGAGTGTCGAGTCAGCCTTTCTTTGGAGGCTCCTTCTTATAGAGTGGGGCTATCACTTATACAGGTTGGCTTGTGAGAAGGTCCTTGACCTTGGGCCTCGGCCTGGGGCCAATTACATAAAAGTGCTGAAAGCGGTATGTGACCATTATTTTGAAACCGGGAATCAAGCAACAACCTTTGATGTTCTGCAGAGAATCAATGGAGCAAAATTAGAGTTGATGTCGTCTGAATACCAGAAGGAGGCGATACGAAAGTGCATGCAGGTCTTGAAGTCTTTGGTGGAAGGCGGTGAGCTGGCAAAGGATGCTGGCAAAGGGGACGCTTTTCGTCCGACGGGGAAAGCGCTAAAAACCCTGACTGATTGGGACAATCAAGAGAATGAGAGAAACTGGCAGAGACGACATTCGCGGCAAATGCTGGGCATTACCTTTATCATTGGCTTCGGTACATTGGTGGGACCTGTGGAGAGCCTGGGCGCTACCCTTCAAGAGTGGTATGAGACTTGTGATTGGGGGATTCTTATGTTGGTGGGTGTCTTCATAACCTTGTTTTTCCTACGGCGCTAATGTATTGTTTTTCTAAATTTGGATAACTCCGCGAAGCCCTGGCATCTGCCGGGGCTTCTTCGTTTACAGGCCCCGGCGGTGATTCGTCGGGGCCTTTCTTGTTTCTGGAGACCCTGATGAAGAAACGGATCACTGGTCTGGCGAAGGAGATGGTGGACGACACCACCGGTGTGGGAGCGGCCTTCTGGGACGTTGGCCAATACACCGTCCGCCTGGATCAGAAGCGCACCACCGCCATCATGCGCGGCTACGTCTCCCTGGAGGGAGCGAAAGAGGGTAAGCGGCCCTTTACCAATATCGCGGTGGAGCTGGAAGGTGTTCCCACCGGCGAACCTGACCAGTGGATCTACCAGGCCGTGACGGCCTCGGACAAACACAAACTGGCCGGCGCGACCCCGGCCACGGACTAAGCCCGCCCTGAGCGGGCTTTCTTGTTTCTGGGGGTTCGGTTTTGTCACCGGAGGATCCCATGCAAAGGAGCCAACGGATGAACGATCTGGCGATAGAGGGCGTGAAGGTCGCCCCGCCGGTCGCGGTAGCGGGCGCGTCGTATCTGGGAATGACGCCGGATCAGTGGCTGACCGCGCTGATGATTGTCTACGTGCTGGGTCTGATCGCCCACCAACTGCCGAAGCACTGGACCGCGTTTACTGATGGGGTGCGGGTCTTGCGCCGCGTCTGGGCTGCCTGGAGACGCCGGTGGCGGTGATCACGAAGCCGGGGCCACTCCAGGGGCTGGTGCTTGCCAGCGTGACTCTGCTGGCCTTCCTCGGGCTGTGGGAAGGCGAGAAGCAGTACGTCGTCTATGCCGACAAACTGGCCGGCGGTCTGCCCACGGTGTGCAAGGGCATCACGCCGTACACGTCCAGCCGCCCTCTGGTGATCGGAGACACCTGGACCGCTGAAGAGTGCGAGGCAGAGGAGCGCCGCATCGTCATTGAGACTCAGACGGCATTGTCCCGATGCATCCACCAGGAAATCCCCCAGGGCGTCTTCGATGCGCTTTCCAGCCACGCCCACAACTTCGGGTGGGGCAAGACATGCGGGAGCCGCGCGGTGCGCTTGATTAACGCCGGAGACATTAACGCCGGGTGCCGGGCGCTGGCCTGGAGTCCGGATGGCAGCCCGGTGTGGGCCTATGTCGATAAGCGGTTCATTCAGGGCCTCCACAACCGGCGTATCGCCGAAATGAACATGTGCCTTGGGGAAGACTGACCCATGGCCACCACGTCGAGAGAAACCATGACTGACATTCAGAAGATGGCCGAGAAGGCCGTTGTGGGCGCCGAGTATCTGCGCACCGGTGCCGTTACCACCATTTGCCGCCTGACGCTGGATAACGGCTTCGAGGTGATTGGCACCAGCGCCTGCGCGAATCTGGATGACTTCGATGCCCAGGTTGGCCGGGACTGCGCCCGCGAAACCGCTATGGAGTCCGTCTACACGCTGATGGCGTTTCGGTTCAAAGAATCTGGTTACGCTCGGGTAGGCGAGTAATGGCAAAGAGTACCCGCCGCACCTACGACTGGGAGCGCATTGAGCGCGAATACCGCGCCGGCCAGTTGAGCATCCGTGAGATTGCCAAGAAGTTCGGACCTTCTGAGGGTGCCGTTCGCCAGCGGGCAAAGCGGTATGGCTGGTCACGTGATCTGAGCAAGAAGGTTCAGGACCGGACCAAGGACAAGCTGTTACGCAGCGATGTACGCACGTCCAGCGCGGACGATGAGCAGATTGTTGAGCAGGCCGCCCAGCGTGGTGTTCAGGTGGTGGAGAGTCACCGCCGCGACATCAACCAGGGACGTGAGCTTTGTGGCCTGCTGATGGGTGAGCTGCGGGACGGAACGGTTAACCGCGAGCTGTTGGGTGAAATCATCGACGAACAGGCCGATGAGGAGGAATGGGACCACCGCAAGCGGGCTGCTGCCCAGCGGGCAATCTCTCTCCCGGCCCGTGCCGGGGTCATGCGTGATCTGGCCACGGCGATGAAGACGCTGCAGGGCCTGGAGCGTACCGCGTTCAACCTGGATGACCAGGCGCCGGCGAAAGACCCGCTGGATGAGCTGCTGGATTCCGTCATGGACAGTTCGCGTGGGATTGATGGGTACGCCGACACTGACCGCGACTGACCTCAAGCGGAATCTGAAGAACCGGTGGTGGCGGCTCAACAACCTGTACACCATCCTGGATAAGAAGGGGAAACCGATCCGGTTCATGCCGAACCGGGCGCAGACGTGGTACTTGCAGAATCGGCACTACTTGAACGTGGAGCTGAAGGCCCGCCAGATGGGCTTCTCCACGGTCATCCAGATCGACATGCTGGACCGGTGCCTGTTCAACACCAACTGGCAGGCCGGGGTGATCGCGCAGGATCTGGATACTGCTGGTGACATCTTCGACAACAAGTTCAAGTTTGCCTTCGAGAGCCTACCGGAGCCGCTGCGGCGCCGCTTCGCCACGCGGCAGGACAATGCTCGGAAGCTGAAGTTTGCCAACGGCTCCAGTGTGACGGTTGGCACCAGCCTGCGGGGCGGGACGCTCCAACAACTGCACGTCTCCGAGCTGGGCAAGATCGCGGCAAAGTATCCGGCCAAGGCCAAGGAAATCCGCACCGGCGCATTTAACACGGTGGCCGAGGGCAACCTGATCGACGTCGAGTCCACCGCCGAGGGGAACGAAGGGGAGTTCTTTGACCGGGTGGCAATCGCCCGGGAGCACACTGACAAGGCCGCCGCCGAGGGCCGGCCGTTGCGTAAGCTGGAATGGAAGTTCCACTTCTTCCCCTGGTGGCATGACCCTGGGTACATGACCGATCCGACAGGCATCGTCATCCCCCACCGGCTCATCCAGTACTTCGACAAGCTGAAGAAAGAGCACGGCATTCGGCTGATGCCGGGGCAGAAGGCCTGGTACGTGCTCAAAGAGGCGGATCAGGGCTCGGAGGACATGCATCGGGAATACCCGTCGCACCCTGACGAAGCCTTCGAGGTGGCCATCGAGGGCGCGTACTACGCGGCCATGATTCGGGAGCTGCGACAAGCTGGGAAGCTGACGGCAATCCCGGTCACCGACCAGTTGCTGGTGAACACCGCTTGGGACCTGGGCATGAACGACGCCACGGCAATTTGGTTCTTCCAGGTGACTGGCCGGGAGATTCGCGTGATCGACTACTACGAGCACAGCGACGCCAGCATCGCCCACTACGCAAAGGTGCTTCGGGACAAGGGCTATCGGTACGGTCGGCACTTTGGTCCGCATGACCTGGAAGTCCGGGAGCTGTTCTCCAGCGGTGAGGAGACACGGACTCGCAAGCAGATCGCCGCCGATGACCACGGCATCCAGTTTGAGACGGTGGAACGGATCAGCGACATGCGCGAGGGTCGTGAAGCGGTCCGGCAGCGCCTCCCGCTTTGCGTGTTTGACCAGGCGCGCTGTGAGGCCGGTATCAAGGCGCTGGAGAACTACAAGCGGCAATGGTTGGCAGACCGGGGCACATACAGCAACCACCCACTGCACAACTGGGCCAGTCACGGCGCCAAGGCCTTCGAGACCCTGGCCCGGGCCCCGATCTTCGGAACCAACTTCACTCAGGCCAGACCGGTCCAGCAGGGCGCCGGAATGGGAGCATGGACATGATGAAAGAAGACCACCGCGCGGTCGGCGAGCTGATCACGGCCATTCGCCGGATGCTGGCGCAGTTCGCCTCGAAGGTGTACGCGGATGAGCGGGCAGATCCGGAAACCGGTGTCCTGGTGCAGTACAACCGCCGGGAGCGCAACAAGATCGCGTTCGTGTTCACCACGGCGGACAAGCTGACCGTCCGCATCGTGTATGACCTCAACGAGACCAGCCGGAAATACCTGGCGGCCATGGTCAAAGGCGTTCTTGAGCAACTGCGTGAGCGGCGCCGTGAGCGCGCCAAACACGTCATTGAGATTCCCAGCAATGCCCTGGTGCGGGCCGTTCAGGAGACCGTTCACTGATGCAACAGCGCGGACTGATGCTGGTGGCCAGCAATGCGGAGCTGGAGGCGCAGGAGCTGGCTCGGGTCAATGAGCAGCGCGAGGCTGAGGAGCGCCGCGAAGGGCTGATGGAAAGCCAGCTTGCCGGCCACATCCGCCGCATGTTCGAGATGGCCAAGCGGCACAAGGAACCGGTCGAGCAGCAGATGCTGGCCAACCTGCGCCAGATCAACGCCCGGTACAGCGCCACGAAGGAAGGCGAAATCAAGGAACAGGGCCTGCCCCTGATCTACATGAAGTTGACCAGCGTGAAGTGTCGGGCGGCGAAGTCCTGGATCCGCGACGTGCTGATGCCAGCCGGGGATAAGCCGTGGTCCGTGACGCCGACGCCGGAGCCGTCCTTACCGCCGATGATGCAGCAGCAAATCGAGCAGCGGGTGATTCAGGACGCGGAGCAATTCATGGCAGTGACCGGCCAGATGGTCACGGAAGGCATGATGATGGACGTGGCCAACCGCCTGGCGCAGCAGGTCCGGCAACAGGTGCAGCGCGAGGCGGAACAGCGCTGTGAGCGGATGGCTGATCATATCTCTGATCAGCTCACTGAGGGCGGCTGGAACACCGAGTTCGATGACGTGATTTCCGATGTGGTGGACTTCCCGGCGGCGATCATCAAGGGGCCGGTGGTACGCAAGCGCCGCAAGCTGATGTGGGACCAGTACGAACAGTCCCTGGTCATCGAGGAAGTGATTGGGCCGGAGGTGGAACGGGTAGACCCATTCAACTTCTACCCCTGCCCGGGTGTCGTGGATCCGGAAGACGGCGATTGCATCGAGTACCACCCGTATTCCAAACAGGACCTGTATGACTTGATCGGGCTGCCCGGCTATCGGGAGGATGAGATACGGGAGGCGCTGCGGGATTACCAGCACGGCCTGCAAGACTGGGGTCGGGGCACTCTGAAGTCTCAACAGATGCACGCCCGCGGCGAACACGTTGGTGCACACAACGAGGCCGAGGAGATTGGCGCGCTGGAGTACTGGGGTGCTGTGCAGGGTGAAATGCTCCTGGACTGGGGCATGGCGGAAGACGAAGTGCCGGACCCCGACGCCATGTACGACATCATGGCGGTGCTGGTGGGGCAGCACGTTATCTGCGTTCGCTTCAACCCCGATCCGCTGGGCCGCAAGCCCTACAGCAAGGCCTGCTTTGAAGACATCCCGGGCGCCTTCTGGGGCAAGGGTGTCCCGGAACTGATCGAGGACTGCCAGGGTATGTGTAATGCCGCCGCCCGATCCTTGGTGGCCAACATGGGCATTGCATCCGGGCCGCAGGTCGCGGTGAACGTGGATTCTGTGCCTCCAGGCCAGAGCATCACGAACATCTATCCGTGGAAAATCTGGCAACTGAACTACTCAAAGACCGGTAACAGCAGCAGGCCGCCCATCGACTTCTTCCAGCCTAATCCGATGGTGGATGCGCTGCTCAAGGTCTTCGACAAGTTCAGCCAGTTGGCGGATGAGTACAGCGGTATTCCCGCGTACACCTACGGCACATCCAACAACATGGGCGGTGCCGCGAGAACGGCCAGCGGCCTCAGCATGCTGATGAACGCCGCCTCCAAGGCCATCAAGAACGTGGTGAAGCACATCGACACCGGACTGATCGCGCCGACAATCCAGCGGTTCTACGACTGGAACATGCTGTACCACCACGACAACAGCTTGAAGGGGGACGCTCAGGTGGTCGCACGTGGTGCCCTGAGTCTGGTGGCCAAGGAACAGAACCAGATGCGGCTGCAGGAGCTGCTGGGCCAGACGGCGAATCCGATTGATATGCAGATCATCGGCCTGGATGGCCGCGCCGCCATGCTGCGGCGAGCGCTCCAGGGCGTCGATGTTGGCGGTGATGACATTGTGCCGTCGGTCGAGGACATGCGCGCAATGCTTGCCCAGCAGCAGATGATGGGCGCGCAGCAAGGTGGCATGGCTGGTGGCGCGCCAGCCCCATCCCCCAATGAGCAGAACGTAGCGGGCCAGCCCATGGGAGGCCCGCAATGATCAAAACGCCAGACACAAAGGTACTGGAAGCCCTGGCGGTGCTGGAGCACCACGAGCGCTTTCAGGACGTTATCCATTGGTTGCAGGAGTCTCTGACGGAAACGTCTGAGCGCTGCATGGCGGAGCGCGACGAGGTGGAAACCCGTCGCCTGCAAGGCGCAGGAAGCGACCTTGCCGAAATCCTCCGCTGTGCCGCCAACGCCCGCAGCACCCTGAACCGATAACCGCAGATACCTGCCGCCGCAGGCCTGCATGGACCGCCGTCATGGCGGTTTTTTTATGCCCGGAATCCGGGCCCAAACCCAGCGACACCCGTCACGGCCGGGCCGCTGGAGAACCCAAGCGATACCCAGGAGGGCCGCAACCATGTCCGTACCCAGAGTTGTGCGTGAACAAGCAAAGCGTGCTGAGGAGCTGCACCGGCAGCACTACCAGCCCCAGGACACCGACGAGCCGGAACCGCCCGAGCCGCCGGCCCTGGAGAACGAGGAAATCGACGAGGAGGAACATCCGGATTCGGCCCCGTCGCCCGAACCACAGCCGAGTGCTGAGGACGGCGACTGGGAAGAGCGGTACCGGAAGCTCGATCAGGCCCACCGGGCCTTGCAAGGGAAGTACAACGCGGAAGTGCCGCGACTGACCCGTGATTTACGGGACGCTCGCGCGCAACTGGAACAGGCCCAGCGCCAGACCCAGCAGGCAGAGACCGAGGCCGACGAAGCCCGCAAGCAGCTCCAGGGGCACCTGGACCGCGTGCGCGACGAATACGGCGCCGATCTGGCTGATGCCCTGGCATCCGTGGCCCATACCGCACGGAACCCCCAGCAAGACACCCAGCCGGCCGATACGGGCGATGACCCCAACTCCCGCTTCTGGCGGCACCTGCTCCGGCGGGTACCGGACTTCGAGCAGATCAACGTGGATCCGCAGTTCATCCAATGGCTGCAAACCGCGTCCCCTCGGACCGGGCTCACCTACCAGCAGGAGCTTAACGAAGCCGGACAGGACCTGGATGCCCAGGCCGTCGCCGACCTCGTTGCCGAGTTCAAGCGCGCACAGGCACCGAAACCTCAACGCGAACGAGCACCGGCCAAAGACCCCGAAACCCAAGTCGCAGCACCGCGCAAGCGGACCCGTCGCGAGCCCGTTGAGAAGCCCCGGTATACGCCGGCGGATTACCAGCGGCTGCAAGACGAGATCCGGCGCGGGCGTTGGCGTGGGCGGGAGACAGAGGCCCGTGCATTGGAAGCCGAAATCCATGCCGCGCTATTTGGATCGCAATCGTAGCCCTTGGCGGGCCGTTGCGACCTGAGTCGGTAACTCAATCAGGAGAATCATCGTGAGTCTGCCAATCGCAAACGGCCCGAACTATTCCAATCGGGCAAACTCCGGACAGCAGCCGTCCAGCCGCTTCATCCCGGAGGTGTGGTCATCCAAGCTGATCACCAAGTTTTATGAGGCCACCGTGCTGGCGGCCATCTCCAACACCGACTACGAGGGTGAAATTACCGCCTACGGGGACAAGGTTTACATCCGCGCGACCCCGGACATCGCAATCTACGATTACGAGAAGGGCAAGGACCTCAACTACGACACCCCGGAGTCTCAAGGCTCCGAGCTGCTGATCGACAAAGGGAAGTACTTCAACTTCACCGCCGATGACGTTGATGCCTACCAGTCCGATCTGCAGTTGCTCGATGACTGGTCCAGTGATGCTTCCGAGCAGATGAAGATCGCCATCGATCGCGATGTGCTGGGCTCCATCTATGGGGACGTGGCCGCGACCAACCAGGGCGCCGCCGCCGGTAAGCTGAGCGGCTCCTTTGACCTGGGTGCAGCCGGTGCGCCGGTGGCGCTGACCAAGGACAACATCCTCGACTACATCGTCGATCTGGGCACTGTCCTGGACGAGCAGGATGTGCCCGAGGAGGGCCGCTGGTTGCTGCTGCCGAGCTGGGCCACCGGTCTGGTGAAAAAATCCGACCTGAAGGATGCGAGCCTTGCCGGTGACGGCACTTCCATCTTCCGGAATGGGCGTTTGGGCATGCTGGATCGGTTCACTGTGTATCGGTCCAACCTGCTCGCCTGGGACATGGAAGACACCAAGAAGGCCTTCCACATCATGGCGGGCCACAAGTCCGGCCTGACCTTCGCCAGCCAGATGACGAAGATGGAAACGCTGCGGAACCCGAAACGCTTCGGGGACCTGGTGCGTGGCTTGAACGTCTATGGCTACGAGGTCATCAAGGACGAGTCCATCACGCACCTGTACGCGACGAAGGGCTGACCCACTGAAGGGGCTGCACCGCAGCCCCTTTCCTTTTCCTGAGCAGAGGAAACCCCAATGAGTAAACCCAAGTATCTGCGCCACCGGCGCACGGGCGTGGTGTTCCCGTACAACAGCACTCTGGCAAAGCGGAACCGCAACATGGAGCCGTATCACGGTGATGGTAAGCCGGTGTTCGATGAAGTCGATGCAACTGGCCAGCTTCAGCAGCCCGATGACCCCGGCGAACTGAACGACCTGGAGCTGCCGGAGCGTAGCGGCCCCGCCGATGATGCCCTTGAAGCCGGTGATGGCGGCGACGCCCAGGAAAGCCCTGAGCAACCCGACACTCCGGATGATGGCGGCGATGCCCCTGTCATGATCGGTGACGTTGCCCTGGCTGACGCTACCAAAGACCAACTGGTTGAATTCGCCCAAAAGGCGTTCGGTGTGAGCCTGGTCAAGCAGGCCAAAGTGGAAACACTGCGCACTGAAGTCGCCAAGCTGCTGGAACAGGAGTAAGCGGTGAACAGCGGTGACTTGATTCAGGACGTGGCCGTGGCTCTGAACGACCCCCAGCACGTCCGCTGGAAGCTGGCGGACCTGGTCTCCTGGCTCAACGGTGGGTGTCTTGAAGTGTTGGGGCCGCGCCCCGAGGCAACGGCCCGTGAAGTCGTCCTGGATCTGGTTACCGGCACCCGCCAGCAGATAGGGGAGGGGCATCGGCAGTTGATCCGGGTGGTGCGGAATGTTGGTTCTGGCCGCACCGTGCGCCTGGTAGACGCCGCGACCCTGGAAGCGGCATTGCCCCTCTGGCATGCGGCGGCTCCGGCGGCGGACGTTCAGGAATACGCCTGGGACTATCGCTCCCCCCGGACTTTCTGGGTGTATCCGCCGGCGGCGGATGGGGCTTCGGTTGAATGCACCGTGTCGGCATACCCTGAGACGGTGCCCGTCCCCAGTGACCCCGCCGGCCCCTTCGCTCCGTTTCCGCTACCCGATGAGTACGCCGAAGCCGTTAAGGCCTGGATGCTCTACAAGGCATACATGCTGGACACCGGCACCGGGTCGAACGCCAAGGCCCAGACCTACGCCCAGCAGTTCTACTACCTGTTGGGTGTCTCCCAGCAGGGCAAGGTCGTAAACGAGCCGGGAGAAACCCCGTGACGCCTGTATCCGATCTTATTACGGACATCCTGGTGGAGTTGCCAGGGTGCCCCTCCATTGTCGCAGAGCAGGGCATGCGTCGGGCGCTGCGAGACTGGTACCGGGAAACCTGGACATGGCGCGAGACATTGGCGCCGATCACTCTGGCACCCGGTACCGACGAATACCCCGTCGAACCGCCGGAAGGTTCATTCATCCTCGCGCTGTCGGCCCTGCCGCCCGTCAGCGGTGAACGCCGGTATCGGTGGGCGTTTTCAGCGGAAGGTGGCATCAAGCTATTGGTGCCGCCGGCGGAGCCGGTTGACGTGGTGCCTCACGCGGTTCTCATGCCGACCAGAGCCGCGGGGCAGGTTCCTGAATCCCATGCGCAGCGCTGGGCTGATGACTGGCTCAACGGCGCTCTCTGGAACCTCCGTCTTCAACGAGGCAAACCGTGGTACTCCCCGGAGGACGCGGAATATCACCGAAGCCTTTTTCATGCCTCCATCCTTGCTGCCCGGATCGCTGTGGATGCCGAATACCGCAGCGGTGATCTGCGTGTTCAGCCACAGCCATTTAAGTGAACTCTATGATTGGTACAGAGTATGATCTTCTTGATCTTGTGACCTTGGATCGCGCAACGGAGCAATGGGAGTGGGGGGAGTCGGGGCTGATCGAGCGAGCCCCCCCAGGAGCTCCCTGCTATCTACATGATCCGATCACCGGAGAAAGGCTCGGTATCAGGATGTGTCCTAGTAGCGAGAACTTTTTTTCTTATTCGGGCATTCCGCCTAACCCGGGTCCGAACCATGGCGTTGAAGACGTTGCGTCGATTTTCCAGGGGAAAACCGCGCGGCGTTACACCAATATGCATGATACCTCTGCAAGTGCCGGAATAAATCAAGGTGCTCGACCGCTGGGGCAGTACGGCTTTGCATATCGAGTCATCGCAGAGAGTGTCGATGAAAGATCGACGATTATGCTTGGGTTCAGGGACAACGACGCTCCAAATTGGGAGCGAGGGTGGACTTTGGATCTGAATAATCCGGCGGCAGTCCCGGAACATTGGCAGGGCGCAAATCAAGACTGCGAAATACACGCCAGACTGATAAGCCCAAATAGTGTGAACGGCGGATGTCTCTGGGAAATCATTTGTCTCATGCGCAGTCAGCTTGTCCCGGGTAACGCAATCGGGGCGTACATTTATCCTGGTTATGTCCCCGGTGGTGTTAGGGCAAGCTCGATTATTCATCATAGACAACTTGAAGCAGGGGCATGGCCAACGTCCCCGATTTGGACCGATGAGGCCCCGGCAATTCGTGCCATGGATGACTGTTACATCCCAGACCTATCTCGTTTTGTTATCCCGGATCCCGGGAGGACATTGGTAATGGAATGGGTGACCTACCCATGGCGCAACCCCCAGGAGATTTGTGGCGGTGCAAGCCTCATTCGTGTTAATGAGGGCATTTTGGACCGCGTTGCGGTTGGTATGCGAAATGCCGGTGGACTGTCTGGGTATGGCCAAGTAGTTAACTCGGAAGACACATCTCCGTTCGTTCGCACGGTTCCGGGTGATTATTTTGTTCGGAATCGAATTGGCATCAGCTATTCGTCCAGCGAAGCGGCATTTGCTTTTAATGGGGAAGCCGCGTCGGCAGAGACATCTGTTGGGGTGCCTGTTGTGTCAAGAGACAGACTGACAATTGGTCACGCGATTAATAGCGCCAGAATGCTGAATGGGTATATTGCTAGCATTTTTATTGATCCCAGGGCGTACTCGCGTGATGAGCTGGCGGAGGCAACGCAACTATGAAGCTGCGTTTGAGGGCCGGTTCAATGGAGCAGTTAGATACTGCCTTGGTAAGCGCTGGATTGGTTTTTACGGACCCCATCTCTAACCAGCCATATTACCACTCCTCGGTAACCATCTTGGATTACCCGTTACGAAAGGCTACGGGTGAAGTAGTTTTTGACGAAGAAACGGGGTGCGAGGTCCACATCTATGAAGCCTTGCCCGGGTACCACGCGAATGTTTTGACGGGTGATCCAGAGGTTGTAGTCGCCTTGTCTTCTTTGTTGGTTTATCCAAATACCCCTCTTGTCGAGTGGGCAGGTGTCCCATGACCCAACTCCGATTACTGATTCCGATAGCGGCCCTTGCGGCCGCTTTTTTGTTTGGGGTGCTGGTCGAGAGCTGGCGTATGGGCGAGCAGCGTGCGGAGGTGGAGCGTGATCTGGCTCTGGCGGTTCAGGATGCCGACGCCGCCGAGCGGGAAACCGAACAGTGGCGCCAGAAGGCGTCCGATATTGCCGCCCAGGCGGTGGTGACTGAGTTGGAACTGGAGCGGGCCCGGTCCCGCGTGGTGACCAAAGAGGTAATTCGATATGTGGAAAGCCCTGATGCTGGTCAGTGTGACCTTCCTGACGGTTGGGTGCGCGCACACGACGCCGCTGCCGGTGGGAATGTGCGCTCAGATTCCCGCGCCACCGCCGGAGCTGATGGAAAAACCACGGCCGTTACGGACGTTGAGGCACTGATAACCGTCACGGACAACTATCAGGGCTGCCGTGAGCAGGCGCGGCGGTTGGAGGGATGGCAGCGCTGGTACCGGGAGGTCTTCGATGCGGATTAGTTTGGCGCCGTTCAAGGGGCGGGTACCGCGGATGTCCGACCGCGCATTGCCGGAGCAGAACGCCACGGTGGCGGCGGGCTGCGACATGCGTTCAGGGGAGATCCGGCCGTTCAACCTGGCGGTTGATGTGGCCAGTTTGGGGGAAGGGGACTGGGGGACGTTCACGCGGTGGACTGGCCCAGATGACGCCGAGCATTGGTTGCAGTTCCCACCTGGTGTGAATGTGGTCCAGGGCCCGGTGGCAGATGACGTTTGGCAGCGGATTTTCTGGACCGGAGACAGCCGCTTCGACGGCGATCCCCGGATGAGTTACACGGGGCCGATCCAAAGCGGTGAGGTTATGCCGGCGGTCAGCTACCGGCTTGGCGTACCGGCGCCGACCGATGCGATTGCTGTGGAGTTGAAGTCTGCCATTGTCAAAGACATAGTGGCGATCCACATGGAACGGCCAATGCGGATCGAGACCGACGGCGCCCATGGCTTGGAAACCGGTGAATTGGTGCGCTTTGAGGTCGATGCCGCCGAACCGGTGGATGATCAAAACGACCTGCAACAGCTTCTGAACGACAACGATTTTCAGATCACAGTTATCAGTGACACCGAGTTTACGCTGGACAATACAGATGGGCTGACTCTGACGTACTCGACGTTTGAGAGCGGTATCGTCAAACAGTACTTCGACCCCGCATACCTGACCACGCGCTATTACGTCTTCACCTATGTCACGTCTCTGGGCGAAGAAGGGCCGCCCTCTACGGCATCAACTCCGGTGGACGTGGCGCCCAGCCAAGTGGCCAATCTGAGCATTCCGGCAATGAACCCGGACATTGGCCAGGGGCGGCTGATTGAGAACATCCGCATCTATCGTACCGCCACTGGTTCCGTCGCATCTCAGTTCCAGTTCGTGGGCGAGATTCCCATTACGGAAAACGCCTTTGTTGACGACGTGCCCTCCCAGAACCTGGGCGAGAGCTTGCCCAGCGCTGAATGGGACCCACCGGCGGAAGGACTGCGCGGCCTGAAGGTGGCGGCAGAGGGCTTTGGTGTGGGGCACTTTGACAACAAAGTGGCGTTCAGTGAGCCGTACCAACTGCATGCATGGCCGACTTCGTACCAGATAGCCCTGGACTACGACGTGGTGGCGGTGGAGGTGGTGGACAATGGCGTGGTGGCGGGAACCACTGGCCGGCCCTACATCATCCAGGGGATTGAGCCGCGCTCGATGACGCCGCGCCGGTTGGAAAACAACTACGCCTGTGTGTCTGCGCGCTCCATGGTGTCGATGGGGTATGCCGCCATATTTGCCACCACCGAAGGGTTGGTGATGGTTGCCGGTGGCCAAGCTTCGCTGCTGACGCGGAATCTGGTCACGGAGAAGGAATGGGCGGAGTTCGCCCCGGAGACGATCCACGCCTATGCGCACCAGGGTCGATACGTCGCCTTCTATGATGCCGGCGACCGCCGCGGCGGCTTCATCATCGATCCACAGGAACCGGACCTGGGTTTGGTAGACCTGGAGTTTTGGGCGAAGGCCGGCTTCGTCGATCCACGCGAGCGCTTTCTGTACCTGCTCACCGAAGATAACCGGATCCTCCGATGGGATGACCCCGACCAGCCACCAGAGCCATACCGATGGCGAAGTAAGACCTTCGTCACCCAGCGCCCCGCGAATCTAAGCGCCGCCAAATTGGCGGCGTTTTCGTATCCGGCCACTTTCCGAATCTTCGCTGACCGCCAGTTGCAGTTTGAGGCGGAGGTAACCGGCCCTGACCCCTTCGTTCTGCCTGCTGGCTATCTGGCCCGGGAATGGTGGTTCGAGGTGGAGGGCACCGCCCACCTTCAAGACATCCACATTTCCGATTCCTATGAGGAGCTGGAGCCATGACCGATAGCCCCCACCCGAAGGGGAGTAGAGGGGTTTACCGTGGTTCTCGGCGCACTCGGCGGCCAGCATTGCCGCCGGTCAACGATGCACGGTTCCTCGATGCCGTAAAGGAAATCGTCGAGCAGATGAGTGGTCTGCGCGGCGATAACCAGGACCAAGTTGTCACGTTTCGGGATCTGAACAGTGAGCTGGCGGCCAATGGTATTGGTGGCGGCGCTGGTGGTGGCCAGGGAGGTTCTGGGGCTGGTGGTGGCGGTGGTGGCTCTGTGCCTCCTGTCGTTACCGTCCCGCCTCGTATCAAAGACTTTGAGGCGCATGGTGCTTTCTCCCGTGTACTGCTGTCATGGGGTGCGCCCGGGTATCTCAACCACTCTCATGTCGAAATATCCCGAGCTGAAGTCAACGACGTATCGAAAGCGCAGTTAATCGGAACGTCCGCCGCGCGGCTTTATGTCGATGTGACAGGGGGAGACTTCGCCGCCTTCTATTGGGCGCGAAACGTCAGCACCGCCGGTGTGAAAGGGCCGTGGACTGAAGGTGGGGAGGCCTCAACTCCAGTCGATCCAGAATGGATGCTGGAGCAACTGACCGGAAAGATTACCGAATCCCAGCTCTACAAGGACCTGAACGACCGCATAGACCTGATTGACGCCGATGGAACCGGGTTAATCGATAAGGTTCAGGATCTGGAAGAGGTCTACGGGGATACCGAGTCCGCGGCGCAAAGTGCTGTGGAGGCGGCACAAAGTGCGGCGAATGCGAACCAGGCCAAGGCGGATGCTGAGCTGGCCAAGGCTGCTGCCGAAGGGGCTTCGTCTGACGCTATCCAGGCAAAAGTGGATGCCGAGCTGGCTCAACAGGAAGCTGCGGGGGCTTCGGCGGCTGCAATCCAGGCCAAAGTAGACGCTGAACTGGCACTCAGTGATGCGGAAGGGGCCTCCGCTGCAGCGACTCAAGCGAAGGTGGATGCGGAGCTGGCCCAGAGGGCTGCCGAGGGGGCGTCTGCCGAAGCTATCCAGGCGCGCACGGAAGCTGAGCTGGCCAAGGGGGAGGCGGTAGACGCCTCTGCCAGTGCCATTGAAGCGAAGGCAGGCGCGGAATTGGCAGAAGCCGCAGCGGTCGCGGCCAGTGACGCGGCGGGTCAGCGGGCGTCTGACGCTGAGGCCTCACGTATAGCGGCGGAGACGGCCCAGGGGGCGGCACAAACGTCTGCTACCGCGGCGGCGGAGTCGGAGAGCGCTGCGGAGTCGTTTGCAGGGGATGCCCTGGCATACTCCCAGGCCGCAGATGCCTCTCGTATTGCTGCCCAAGCAGCCAAGGCTGATGCCGAGACAGCGGCGGGCGCGTCGGCAGAGTCTGCCACTCAGGCGGCCAGTTCCGCCACTGATGCGGCTGCTTCAGCCCAGGCCTCTGAGCAAAGCAAACTCGCGGCGGAGGCTGAGCGCGCTGCAGCGGAAACGGCGGCGGCCGCGTCCGCTGATTCCGCCACCGTTGCCTCTGGTTACGCGGATGACGCGGAGGCGTCGGCAGCAGCGTCAGAAAGTGATCGGCTGGCAGCACAGGCGGCGAAGGCTGGTGCTCAGACTGCTGCGGATGCCGCGGCAACGTCAGAAACTGCTGCTTCCGGTTATGCAAGTGATGCCCTGGCATACTCCGAAGCCTCTGAGCAAAGCAGTCTGGCAGCGAATACAGCGAAAGCGGATGCGGAAACTGCCGCCGGTGCGGCCCTGGAGTCGGCCTCAAGTGCTGAGTCTTCCGCCACTGAGGCCCAAGGATCAGCCCAGGCGGCCGAATCGGCGCGCCTAGCGGCGACAGCGGCAAAAGATGATGCGGAAGCCGCCGCCAACGCCTCGGCCGCATCGTCCACCACGGCTTCAGGGTATGCCAGTGATGCGGAGGCCGCCGCTTCTGTTGCCCAGGATGAACGCATTGCAGCGGAGGCGGCGAAGGATGACGCTGCTGGATCCGCATCGTCTGCCGCTGAATCAGCCACTTCCGCTTCTGGATTTGCCAGTGACGCGCTTCAAAGCGCGCAGGCAGCGTCAACGTCAAAGCTGGCGGCGGACGCCGCGAAAGCGGATGCCGAAACTGCCGCTGGGGCAGCGCTGCAATCAGCGTCTGATGCATCCACGTCAGCCACCGACGCTACCGCCGCGGCTCAGGCTGCGGAGCAAGCCAAACTGGCGGCAGAGGCGTCAAAGGCCGATGCTGAGACAGCGGCCAGCGCGTCTGCTCAATCGGCCACTTCAGCATCCGGGTACGCCGACGATGCGGAAGCCGCGGCGACTACAGCCCAGACATACCGGAACGAGGCTCAAGCAGCCAAAGCAGACGCGGAAACTGCGGCAACTGCCTCCCAGGAGGCGGAAAGTTCAGCATCTGGCTATGCCGACCAGGCACTGTCAGCGGCAACCGTCGCTACTAACGAGCGTTTCCGCGCGGAGGCGGCAAAGACTGATGCCGAGACAGCGGCAAGTGCGTCAAGCCAGTCAGCCGGTAGCGCCGCCGGATCGGCCACAAATGCTGCTGCCGCCGCTCAATCAGCCAGGTCTGATCAGCTCGCAGCCTCGGCAGCGAAAGCGGATGCCGAGACGGCGGCCGATGCCGCGTCCCAGTCCTCAACCACGGCGTCAGGATACGCGGATGACGCCGAAGCCGCCTCAGCGCTGGCCCAATCTCATCGCCAAGCAGCAGAGGCTGCCAAAGGGGGCGCCGAGACAGCGGCGAGCGCTGCTCAGGAATCGGAGACAGCGGCGGCCAGCTCTGCCACGGAGGCGGCAGCAAGTGCGTCAGCGGCCCATACGGATCGGCTGGCGGCGGAAGCTGCAAAGGGGGCGGCTGAGGACTCTGCTTCTGTCGCTGCCCAGCATGAGGCCGGCGCCGCGGTGCAAGCGGAGCGGGCGGAAGGTTATGCGGAGTCAACGGCGTCGGATTACTCCCAGGTTCGGGCGCTGGTTGGTGACCCCAGTGCTCCGGCGCGCTCCATCCTGCTGGATTTCGCCAACAAGCGGTACGTCGTCGGAGAGAACGCCGCGACTCTGGCGGAAGCCGCTGCCGGATCCGCCCGAACGGCGGAGACCTTTGCGGATGACGCGGAAACGCATGCCGCTGCCAGTGACGCTTCACGTGTGGCTGCCGAGGCGGCCCGGGAAGGGGCTGACGATGCGGCACAAGCTGCGTCCACGTCAGCGAGCCAGGCCAGTGCTTCGGCCTCGGATGCAGAGCAGAATGCGCAGGCGGCAACGTCAGCAGCGACCCAAGCAGAGACCGACGCGGCGCAGGCCGGTACTTACGCAACCCAGGCCACCCAGGCGGCGCAAGATGCCATGGGTTATGCCCAGGCATCTGCGCAAGATTACTCGGCCATCTACGCGATTGTTGGCGATCCAAATAACCCAGGTCCGGGCACGCTATCCGCGGCGGTGGAACAGGCGAGTCAGGCCGTCGCAGACATTGAAGGGAATGTGTCGGCTATGTGGGAAGTGAAGGTCACCACCACGGTTGACGGCCGTCCTCTGACTGGCGGTATCGGGCTTTTTGGCGATGGTAACACCGTCGATTTCGGCGTGGTGGCCAGCACATTCTGGGTAGGCAACCCTGGCGTTGATTACTCCACCGAAGATCGCCTAATTCCCTTCACAATCGACGCCAGCGGTAAGACCTGGATCAATGAAGCCGGCATCCGGGAGGCGGCCATCAAGGCGCTTCAGGTGGAAGATGCCTTCCTGGACAACATGACGGCGGCGAAGGGCAAGCTGGGGGAGGCAAATATTGGAATTGCCAACATCTTCTCCGCACTGATACAGGATCATATCCAGTCAGACCCATATTCTCCGGGCCAGTTGGGGTGGAGGATCAGCAAGGACGGAACCATCGAGATCAACGGCGTCGGCAGCGGATACCGGGTGAAGATCAGTTCCCAGGGCGTCTATGTTTGGAACACCAACACCGGAGTCCAGGTGGTTGAACTGGGGGTGCTTTCCTGATGGCGGTGGGTTTGAGAGTACGCGATCCTGAGACCGGAGATTTGCGCCTCGATACTACATATCGAATGGCAAGGGTGCTGGGAATATTCACCACCAAGCAGTTATCTGGCAGTCGCTGGGATAATGGGCTGACACAGGGGGACCTATTCTTTCGCGTCGGTCTGGTTAACGATACCGACCCCTCTGATTACCCATACACGAACTTCCTGGCGCGGCTACCGTACTACTCAGTAACGAAGTCAGGAACATCGCTGTATTGGGATGTTGGGCTGGACGCTCTCCCGGCAACACAAAGCCTTCAGATTCTCTATGGTGTCTATTAATGACCGTTGGCCTTAGGACTTATAACCAGTACGGCACGATCCAGATAGATCCCTCGTATTCGAACTATGCATTTGACCGAAAAGCCCAATGCAGCGTCGATGAAGCGCCCCAGGCGCCATGGGAGAATGGAGACCCACCTCCCGGGATCAATGGGCGTAGTCTTATCGTAAGTAATGAGACCTGGGTTGATCCGTATTTGGGGTGGGCCTGGGGAGAATGGATTATCTTCCAGCCATCATATGAGGTGGTGGCTCCTCTCGTCTCCGATGTCGGGCTGCGGGTCAGAAATGAAAGTACCGGGCAGGTTGCTTACGACTCGAATCACAACAACCTGCGCGTTATTGATTTCCTAAATATCACAGCGAATACATCGCGGACTTACCCTGCGGGGCGAACGTATCGAGTTGCGCCTATAGCGTGGGGAGGGTACGAAGAGATCATCGATAGGGGGGACGCGGGAATGGGGGACGGCAGCAGGTTTTACATGACCTATTGGTCACTCATTGATTACGTGATTACGAATAACGTTATCAAGTTCACGCGACGGCGATACAGGGATCCATTGGGTCACTGGGACGGGCCTCCTGGAATGAAAGGAACATGGGGTTCCGATCCCTCTCTACGATGTTTGGTAGTGGAC
>CEGF01002026.1_pt1 | contig 19824 bp, 32 predicted proteins | sample 306341 | NCBI WGS metagenome assembly CEGF01 (sample SAMEA2755655, study PRJEB7226) | microbial mat metagenome | biome: microbial mat; feature: hypersaline; material: grass silage | place: USA | collected 2014-02-19 | depth 0 m
CATCACCAGTACCGGTGGCGCCAGCGCTGGCAGCAACTGCCGGTTGATCAGCAGGCAGTAGATCAGGATGCGCGGAAACATGGTGCCGCAGGCCAGCAGGATACCCGCCGCCAGCAGCGGCGAAAGCGGTGGCGACTTCCGTGACAGGCGGGCGAAGTGCAGGGTCAGTGCGGTGGAGGAACTGAGGCCGGCAAAAACGCTGGTGAACAGCAGACCCCGCTCGGTTCCTCCCACCCGTACCGCGAAGTAGCCAACGAAGGAAATGGAGGCGATCAACACCACCATCCACCAGATCTCGTAGGGATTGATCATTTCGCCCGGGCCGTAGCCCTGGTTGGGCAGAAGAGGCAGGACCACCACCGAGATCAGCAGCAGCTTGAGGCCGGCGTCCAGTTCCTGCTGGTGCAGTTTGCGCAGTAAGTCATGCGCCTCCTTCTTGTTGTCCAGCACGATGGTGGTGATCACGGCCACGGCGGCGGCGATCTCCGGGGCCTGTAGTATGGCCAGAGCGCCCACGGTGAAGGTCAGCAGCAGCCCGATCAGTCCGGTGATGCTGTAATCGCTCACGCGATAGGCGCGTATCCCGAAAGCGAAAGTCCCGACCAGCGCCACGATGGCGAACCCCGCGGCCAGAATCAGACCGCCGGCATGGTCCGTGAGCGCCGCGCAGACCCCGCCCAGCAGTCCCACCAGAGCATGAGTGCGCACCCCGGCCACCCGCTGGCCCGGTGGCTGATCGCGGTCCCGCCAGCCCCGCTGAATGCCCACCAGCAGGCCGAGAAGCAGTGCCAGCCCCAGCTTGATCAACAAAGTGTCTTCCCAGGCGAGGTCGCTCATGATGTCGAATTCCGGTTCGGGCGAGCGGCGGATTGTCCCGGCGGTGCCCTCATGGCGGGGGGCTGTTTCGCCGGGAATGGCCTTCAAGGGTGCCCCGGCAGTATAGCGGCAAGGCGTCCCCGGCCGGGATGGCGAATGCCCTTATTGCCATGGTCCGGTCAATAAAGCCGCCGCCAGGGCTTGCCAGGGGGCTCGCGTATCCCTAAAATTGCGCCCCTCTGCAGGCACGTAGCTCAGTTGGTTAGAGCACCACCTTGACATGGTGGGGGTCGTTGGTTCGAATCCAATCGTGCCTACCAAAATCTTATATATATCAACGGCTTGCCCGGTTTCCCGAGCAGGCCGTTTTTATGTTCGGGTTGCTTTCGGGGAAGATTCGGGGAACTCCAGGTCTGCCTGGACGATTTTGGGGGCTTTTTCCTCGTGCCCTTCACCGTAATGTTCCCGCATCTTGTTGCTGGCCCAGCCGCCCAGAGCGTTGATGTACTCGTCAGAATACCCTGCCTTTTCATACAGCCATTCACCCAGTGCACGAAGGTCGTGGAAGCTGGGTTTCTCCCCCGGTTCCATGTCATCGTAAACCCCTGCCGCGTCTCTCGCTTTGGCGAAGGCCTTCGACAGATAGTCCTCCGTCACCGCGAAGGGGTGGCGCTTCTTGCTGCGCTTCTTCGCGGAGGCCTGGCGCAGTGGCCGCCGGTGGATCAGGTAAGGGCAGGGGATGCCGGTGGATAGGCAAGACCGTACCACCGCTTCCAGCTCCGGTCCCATCTTGATTTCGATATAGACCGGCTCCCGGTACTGCTTGGTCTTGTGCTGCAGGATCCTGATTGTGCCCCGTTCCAGGTTCACTTGGTCCTTATGCAAGCTGGTCAGGTCGCCTTCCCGCTGGAGCGATCGCACTGCGATGTCCATCGCGCGCTGCAGCCAGGGCTCTGCTTTCTTGTGGATGGCGTGATAGCCCTCGACTGTGTGTCGCTTACGCTTCTTCTGTCGCTGACTGTCGGACTTGGCCAGGGTCATGGCCACAGGGTTGGCCTGGATGTATCCCTGGTGGCCTGCAAAGGCGAAAAGATCAAGCAGCAGCTTCCGGTGTTTGATGTACGCGCTGACGGACAGTTCGTTCAGGAACCCTGCAATCTGGAGGGTCGTGAAGGTCTGGACGGTCTGGTTCCCCCAGTCCCGCTCATACTTGGCCAGTTTGTACTCGATCTCGTCCCGGGTTTTCTTGCTGTACGTCTTCTCGGGGAGAAAGCGTTCCCGGAATTCGGCGACCACGGCTTTCAGCGGGGGGTTGCCTTTTGATGTCGTGACCTGGGAGCCCAGCAAGGTGGTGACGGTTCGGCGCACGTCGGGAGCGCGCAGTTTCTCATTGAGTGCCCGGGCGACAGCGATGGCGTGCTGTTTGTCCTTGCCGAGCCCTTTCCTCCGACCGTCAGGGAACGCATACCGGTAGTAAACCACCCGCTTTCCGCTGACGGTTTTAGCATCTGGCTCAAGGTTTTCGGGTAGATCCCGGTACCGGCGGCTACGGGGTCTCGGTGCCACTAATCCAATCCTCCAAAATCGCATTCGCCGCGGCCTCAGCATCGTTGCTGGCGGCCGGCAGGTTTCCAGAATCAGGTTCCAGGGAACCGTCCTGGACGCAGACAAACCAGCATCCGCCGATCTTGCGGCCGGGGATTTCCCCCAGGCGGAGCTGTTTGGAAAGCCATGTCTCAGACGGGCGGCCTTGTTCGCTGAAGAAGCGGCGCCGCCACTCTGTAGCTTTGATGAGCTGCATTATTGCTCTCCCTTCGTGCAAGGGCTCGCAAGGCCGGGTCCGGCAGCTTGCGGAGCCCAGGAAAAAGCGTCCCGCAGAATGGCGGGTTCCCGGGTCAGAGGGAGGTGCCGCTGAGGCAGCACCTCGCCGGTGATGTCGTACCAGTGGTTGCCAATCTTTGTGATGACGTGGTCGCCGTCGTACCAGGGTTCGGCCTCGGGCCAGATCGCGCGCAGGATCAAGTGCAGGCGGAAGCAGCCTCCCTCAGTGAACAGGAGCACCGCATCTGGTACCGATGCGCGTATTTCGGCCAAAACGTGCACGACATGGTGGTGGTCAGTCATCGTCAAAGCAGCCATGCTCACCAGTATTGAGATTTGTACAACTCATGATGATGTAGCCTTCTGTTGCCCTGATTTAAATGATCGATAGGGGCTTGTCTCATGCCTCGCTGTTTTGACGTGGAGTAGTTTCGGAAAATGAGGCATCCTTCTCAGAAAAATCGCAGAGGGTGTGAGATGTACTTTTGTGGCTTTGACTGGAATTGCTGGGGTAGCTGGTTGGGGAGCCCGGGGGTGGCCGCCTGGATCCAAGCGGTAGTTGCTGTGATGGCTATCTTGTTTGCCAACCGTAGAGCAGTCAGGGCTTATGAAGAGGCGCGTAACAGTGACCAGAGGCAAGATGATGCTGCTCGGCAAAGGGAGCGGGAACGTGAGCATATCGACCAAGGGAAAAATCTTGCTCGAGCAAAGGTGGCAATCATAAATATTGCTTCTATTGTCGAGACAGTGCTGAGATTGCGTGCTCGTAACAATAATGATTTTGTGGTCGATCAGCTGGAATCGGCTATTAGTGAAATCCGTGAGGAAAAGACACTTCTTAGGGCTCTTCTTTTGGAAGATCTGCCAAACCCGGAAATTATGGCATATATTAATTCTGCTGCTTCTCTCGCAGGAGATTTTGCCTCCTACTTTGAGGTTGCATACCAGAAGGAAATTTTGAACGAAGGTTTTGTTCAGCGACTTCGTGAGTTTGTGGATGACATGAACCAGTACCATGACAGCCTGCAGGGTTTTCATGACCGGTTCGTAACAGACCCCGACGCTAAGTTTATTCCTGTTCGGAAAACCGCTCAAAATGAAGGGGATTCTCAGGTGCAAAAATAAAGCTGGATGGGCTGAGTCGGAAGACAATATTCCCCTGCTGGCGGAGTGATCAATCATCTCGGTCATCCCCTCAATGCCCGGACGATGCTCTGCCAGAGGAGGTCGACAGAGTCATCGTTGAACCCAAAGGCCTGGCCGTTCGCCAGAAACGCATTCACAGCGATCAATACGGCTTCTGGCATTTCGTCAGGGAGCCCGCTGGCCATTTCTGTATGGCATCGGTTGTAGCCCAGCGCGTAATACTGGTCGCATAGCTGGATAAGACGGTCGTTTATGGCCGATTCTCCAGCATTGAAAATCTGCTCCGCTGCGGCTTGGTCTTCTGGTCGGATTGGGCTCATGATCGATCCTCCTCATCTGCAACCAGTCCGGTTTCGCGCGGCCCTTTTACAAGGCGGAGCCGGGTGGCGGGGTATGTGTAGTCGCCGACGCGGGTATGCTGGCCATCTTTCAGGTACTGTTCGCGGTCGATTTGCCTGACCGTCCAGTTGTCCATTGGCGCAACGCCCTGGACGAATGCAATGGGGCGCCCAATTTCCCGAGTGCACCAATCACGCACCCAGGCTTCTGCCCCGTACTCCGGACCGTAGACCTCCAGCAGGGTGGTTTTGTAATAGCCGCGACCCTCGGTGAGGTCTGGCCCATGGGTGACGCGCCAGTAGGTGGTTCGCTTGGCGCGCGCGGCGATTTCCGCTTCGTATTTCTCGCACTCTTGGCGGCTCTCGAAAATTTTGCCGTCGTCGGCCTGATAGACTTTCTTCTCGACTTCCTTCATGGCTGCCCCTCCTTCCCGGCGCGGAGGCGGGCGGCGTCGATGGCCGCATCCAGGTCCTCGGCGTATTTCAGTTCGCGGACGCCGCCCACGGAGTGGTAGCAACTCACCCCGGAGTGCTCGCCGGTGTCGTGCTGCCCCGCCTCCAGAGAATGACTCCGGTCTCGTAGCCAGCGGTACCGCTCCGCGTCTTCCCGTAGCGCCGCTATCTCCCGCTCATCCGGGGCGGCAACAGGTGGTCGCAACAGGTGGTCAGGAATACCGTGAATGGCGTCGAGGATAATGGCCCGCTCGGTCTCCGACGGATCGTAGTAATGCCCCTCGCCATCCGTGTATTCGTATTCTTCGACGTACTGCTCGATAGTCGCCGCGCCCTGGGGGCCCGGGCAGCGCCCATCAGGATCAATTACAGGTCGCCCGTCAGGGTGAGCCGCCCAAATCGCACGAGCCACCCGCGCCTCTTTATCCGTGATGCGGTCCGGGTATGCAGTCACCAGCACTCCATGGATGCCGTCAGCCCAAGCCAGGACGTCGGCCAGAGTGATTTCCGGTATCTCGGCCGGCTCTCCGGCGGGCGCGGGGTGGGTGTACAGGTCGTACAAGCCGGGCTCCAAATTCTGCATCGCGACGGTGGCTCGGAAAAGTTCGCTACCGGCCTTATCAAGCGCCAGCGAGGCCACCGGCTCCTCTCCCTCGGCATGGGAGCGGCCGGCGGCCTCTTGCAGCTCCCCGATTGCTGACAGGATGGGGGCGGCTCCACCGTCATCAGGATCGAGCCCAAGCTGCTCGGCGATCCTGCCCAGGTCGGCGGCCATGGCCGATACAATGCGCCGGTCCTGAGCGCCGTCCTCGGCATGGGATAGGGCGGCTTGCCATCCACGCGTGAAATTCTGCCATGCGACGTTGATAAAGCTATCGACATAGGTATCCGCGCCGGGGTGCCTCTCCGGCTTTACTATCCACATCGCCTCAAACGCTTCTCTCTGCTGCTCAGCCATTGCGGGCCTCCTCGGTATCTGCTGGTGCTTCGATAGAGAGACGAATGCCAGTCCGCTCGCGGACTACCTCTGCAATGTCGCTGGCAATGTCCGGGGTGATGACTGGGGGCGCGTCACCCTCGGGAACCTCAATTGAGGCGGTGAGTTGTGGCTTGAAGAACAGGCTTTCTGGGACCCGCAGGCGCAGTTGCAATGCCTGGTCCAGAGGCCCCAGAGAAGGGCGTTTACTCCGAATAGAGACAGAGACATTCTTCACGCGATCCTCGCCACATACCCGGTGGGTCGATGGGGAGAGAATCAGGTGGCAAGATACGTCGATCATGCGATTCATTGCTGGGTGCCTCGTTCAGTAATGGTTTGTTGTACAGCCCAGTCGAGCCGTGCCCGGGCGATGTCGATGTAACCCAGTGGCTCGCCGTCCTCGTCTTCATCGCGCTCGAAGCCGATGAACTGGAATCCTTCCAGAATGGCGGCTTTCCCGGTGGAGCCGCTGCCGGTGTAGGGATCCAGGACGGTACCGCCGGGCGGCGTCACCAGCCGGAGGAGCCAACGCATGAGGGCAGTGGGTTTCACCGTGGGGTGGTTGTTCTTTGTGATGCGGGCATAGTTGTAGGCGCCACCAGCGGTGGTCACGGTGTTGCCGCGAGTTGCGTCGGCCTGGGCTTGGCATGAGCGCGCCAACACTTTGTCCGGGGCGGTCTCCAGGCCTTGGTTGCGGTCGCTCTTGCTGGCTTTGGCGCAATAGAAAAATCGGGCGGCGTTGCCACGGTCACCGTAAAAGGTACCGGCGACCCGTTGGCGTTTGCCGGTGACGTTGCCGTTGCTGGCGGCACTGGCCTCGGTGCCGCGCACGGCGGAAGCTGCGCCGGTGCCATCGGGGAACGCCGCCGTTACTTCGTCGCTGCCGTCGTGAACCAGATTGGCTGGCCAGCGGCCACTGGGACTTTGCGAGTAGGTGCCGTTCCTGGGGAGGTCCTTACCGTCACGGACATGGGACAGCAGGCCACCGGCACCGCCGGCCAGGTCTTCGTCGGTGGGAATGCGGCATCCGTCTATGTTCAGCGCACCAGTGCCGTGTTTAAGGACATTCCCCGCAACAGTGCCGCTCAGCGGTTTGCGCGCCATGACGATGGGCTCCAGTGCCGGCTTCAGTGCGGTGCCCCAGCCTTCCCATTGCCGTGCGGCCTCTGTTGCCGGTGCGGTGATGTCGATCAGCGTTTCCTGGACCGGTACCGGGCTCAGGGCTTCGTCGCCAGTGCGTCCGTTCCTGGACATGTCGCGGCTGACCTTCTGAGTGCCGACTACCGGGCGGGTGGCGCCAGCGGTTTTGTCGATGGCCTTGCCCACATTCTGGCTTTTCGGGAAACCGGATCCGTAGACCCAGGCGATCTGATCGCGAATCTCGAAACCGGCCAGGCGGATCGCCAAAACCCCCATGTCGTAGGTGCGGGTACCGAAGAAGCTGAGCAGATGCCCGCCCGGTTTCAGAACGCGCAGGCACTCTTTCCAGACGGCGGGGCCGGGTACGAAGGAATCCCACGCCTTACCCATGAAGCCCCCTCCGCGGTGCTGGTAGTCGTCGCCTGCCAGCCAGTGGCGCAGGACTTCCTGCATCCGGGGAGCCTTGCTCAGACCATACGGCGGATCGGTGACGATGGAATCGACACTGGCATCCGGTAGGGCGCGAAGGTGCTCCAGGCAGTCGCCGCGCTCCAGCCTGTAATGAGACATCAGGCGGCCTCCTTTACGGCTTCCAGTACCCGCTGAGCGGCCAGGGGAGGGACTGCGTTCCCGGCAAGGTGGATAGTCAGGCGCTCATCAGCCGGCCGTTTCGTGCCGGATGGGAAGGTCATCGCAGCCAGGCACTCATCGCCGGTTACCATCCTCATCTGGTCGCCTTTCACCAATGCCCACCGTGCGCGGGTAGTGATAGTCCCAATGGGGCGGTCCACCGAGCGGCCCGTCAGGCCACTGCCACTGCCGTAGTAGGGGATCAAGAAGCGGCCAGTGCGCAGGGAGCGCCAGCCGCGACTGATACGCGCCAGGGTGGCTTTGCTTCGTCCAGGCTTGCGGATCGGTGACCATTTGCCGGCGTCCCACTTGATGAAGCTGCTGGCTGGGACATGGTCCTGACGCTCCAGATTAAGCATCAGCGGTGCGCGACTCCGGGTGCAGATGTTGAATAGGCGAATGCGGTTCTGCGGCACTCCGAGGTCTGCACAGTCGATAACATGCGGGGCGCACTGGTAACCCAGTGCATTCATGGCCGCTACCCATGCGGGATACAGTGCCCACCGGGTGAATTCCGGTACGTTCTCAACAATTACTACTGCCGGCCGGTGGAATTCGGCGGCTGATACTACCGCCCATGCAGTGGATCGGGAGGCGTCGTGTTGCGGATTCCCGTGATCTTTGCCGCGCGCCGGGGAATGCCCCTGACAACAAGGGGAAGCAAGAAGCGCGTCATGGCCTGGCACCATAGACCAATCAGCCTGCTGAAGGTCCTGGCAATAGGGGGCCAGTCCATGGTTTTGCTCGTACCAATAAACCGCGTCTTCCCAATGGTTGGCCGCCCATACAACTTCGGCGCCGGCCATCTTGGCCCCGCTGCTCAAACCGCCAAAGCCTGCAAACAGGTCGATTACTTTCATCCCTGGGGCCCCATTCAGAACGGAATATCGTCGTCGAAGTCATCGGCGCCGATAGGCTGGCCGTAGCTTTGATAGTTGCCGCTGGATTGGCTGGGAGCCGATGTGTGACTGCCGCCGCCGTTGGCCGGTCGGCTGTCGAGCATCTGCATGTCGTGGGCAACAATTTCGGTGGTGTAGCGGTCCTGCCCATCCTGGCCCTGCCATTTGCGGGTGCGGATCGTGCCTTCGATGTAGACCTTGGAGCCTTTCTTCAAGTACTCGCCGGCGACCTCGCCCAACTTGTTGAAGAACACCAGCCGGTGCCATTCGGTGCGTTCCTGCATCTGGCCGGTCTGCCGGTCCTTCCAGGCTTCCGACGTGGCCAAGCGGGCATTGGTCACGGCTCCGCCGCTGGGCATGAAACGGGTTTCCGGATCCGCACCGAGGTGGCCGATCAGGATTACTTTGTTAACTCCGCGTGCCATATCAGGACTCCTCGTTGCTGGCGGATTCATCTTTCTTCAGTTTTGCGATCAGCCCATTCACCCGGCGGTGGCCATAGATCATCCGGCCTTTCCAGCGGGCCTTGCCGCCGCTGGGCCACCACTCCATGCGCTGGCCGTTGAAAGTCCGGGAGAAGTGGTAAGGGGTGTGTTCTGTCCAGCCGGTTGTGTCGGCCTGGGACAGCATCTTTGCCCTGTGCCGCTGGGTGTCCTTACGCATTTCCCTGAACAGCTCGCCGATTTCGCTCATGTTTTTCTCCGCCGGTGGTAATGGGCGCCCGTTTAACGCCCGGGCCAGGCGCTGGGGGATTACAGGCTGAAGCCGCCGATGTAGGTGCTGATTTCGGTTTCAGCGAATGCTTCATCAAGAAGGCCGGCCAGCTCTTTGCCCATGTCCTCTTGTTCTGCCTCCAGGCGTTTGATCCGGGCCACCAGTACAGGGCGGTCCTGGCCAGTGAGGATGGAGAGGCGCAAGTCAAAGGCGCGTTCGCGGAGGCCGTTGAACGGTACGCAGGAGAACCGGAAGCCCGCGGGCATGCCGTCTTCACTGCTGGCTTCAATGGACTCCAGCGCGGAGCGCTGAGCCTTGAAGTTCTGCTCTTCGTGATCCTCGCGGCGGCGCGCCTCGACGGTGACCTTTCGCACGGCGGACACGGCCTTGCCGGTGTGCATGGCGTCACCAGCCGCGTCGTAGCAGGTGATTGCGTGTGCATGGTCTTCCATGAACTCGGCGAGCTCCTTCTGAGTCTGCCGGGTACCGTTGAGTTGCAGCAGGGCGGTGTACTCTGCGGTGGCGTCGAGCTTCAGCAGGGCGCGAAAGTCACCATGTCCAGGGGCTTCATGAGAGCCAAGGTTGAACAGGGTGAGAGCGGTCATATCGTCCTGGTCGATGAAGCAGCCACTTCCAAGAGAGTGGTGTTCTCGACAGTAGGCAATGAAGTCGCCCAGAGATTTGGTCATCATTCGACCGCGATACCGGGTCCGCTGCGGCAGGTGTTTTTCCATGTCCATGACCTGGTAATGCTCGGGCAAGGCCAGCATGGGGGTATCCAAGCTCATCACCTTAAGGACCCCGTGGGCGGCGTGAATGCCATGGGATTCCTGGAGGGCGTGGATTGCGTCTTTATCCAACATCATCTTTTCCTTCGTTGCTTAAGGGGGCAGAGATCAGTTGTTCGGAAGGCCTTTCTTGTCGAACATCTGGGTTTGGTTTTCCGGGAAGAAGGTCAGCGCCCCGCCGGTGCCGACGTGCATCGGCGTCGAGGTGGCGTTGTCTTCACTGATGGAGCCGCGATTGGTCGGGCGCTTGTACTTCAGGGTGTGGTCAATCTGAACCTGGTGGCTGCTACCGATCTGGCTCAGATTGAGCTTGATGGTCACCTCGCCCTTGCGGCCGTATTCAATCGCTGCGGACGCAACATCGCTGAGGACCCGCGACAGCTTTTCCTCGAACACGCCGCCGTCGAGGTCGGCGAAGAAGCTATCTACTTTCGTTGCCATGCCTGTTCTCCTGTCTGGAAAAAGTGCCCGTTTTGCGCCGGGCCAGCGCCGACCGCCATCAGGCAATCCGCTGTTGATGCGGTGGCCGGAGCTGATCCCGGCATTTGTGGGCCTACAACTCCGTGCGCTGCCTCCGGTTGTTCCCGAATTCGTTTCACTCAGGCGTTAGCCGTCATGCGGGCCAGTGCGTCAGTCCGTGTTGTAGGTTGTCCTGCACGTCAGCCCGTGCATTCACCGCATCGGTGGTGTGATCTGGCGGGGCGCAAATCCCGCAGTGATTGGTGCGGACTAATGAGGTCGCCAGACAATCCGCACTACGCCTTCGCGCTTGGCTAGGTGGTGTTGAGTGGCCGTAACCGGTCCACCACCACAAGCTAGCTGCCAGCCATCAACTCAGATCACACCCCGATGGAGTGGGCGGTCTCTCCCGCCTGTCACCCCGCAAGGTCGAGGTTCCCGGTCTGTACGGAGCCGCTTACGGCGGCCAGTCGGGTGGATCACGTCCGTTGTCGGCTCCCCACGCGCCTCGACTATCCCCGACACCCACGCCGGTTAAGTGGGGAGCAGAGCGTCACGATGGAGGTGGACGCTCCACCTGCCGGGGTTATTAGCGCCACCACCGGCTGGGCTGAGCGATTAAGCTGCGATGTTTTTCAGGGCCTGATGATTCATCTCCAGCACCCAGGCAGCGGCCAGGTCATTGGTAACGCCGAACTCGTTCGCTATGACTGACAGGATCTGCATGTCAGAAGGGCGTTCGGTGCGGGGCGCCACTGGCATCTCTTGTGTGCGGTGGGCCGCTGCTGATTGCTGGGGAGGCTCCAGGGCGAGGGCGCTGGCTTCTTCTTCAGATGCAGTGGCCTCAGATTCCGCCTTTCGGCGGGCTTTTGCGTCGGCTTTGGCCTGTTCCTCGGCGCGGATGCGCTCGCGTTCCTGCTCGATCCGCTTTTGTTCTTCCTGCTTGTGATGGGCAATCCGGTTTTCGACTTGCAGCTTCACGAACTCCGGGTCTTTCAGGGCGAGCTGCTGGCGGTCGGAGAACAGAAAGGGGTGCCCGGCGTCGGCGATTACCTTGGCATTGGCACGGATAAGATCGGCGGCTTGGTTGGCGGCAATCTTTGCTCGGGCCACTTCATCTTCAGCGGCGTCGCGCAAGGTGCTGATGGTGCGCTTACCTTTCATCGCCTCGTTGAAGTCATAGCTGATACGGGGAAGCTGGTAGAGTCCGTCCAGATCACTGTTCAGTGCGTCGATATGGGCTTCTACGTCGTCCTTCGCTGTCTGGGCGATTTGTAGCTTGATAGCCTTCTCCTGCTCTTTGACCAGCCTTTCGCCCATCAGTCGGTTGTCGCGAACTAGCTTGTGAAGCATGTCTTTGCGCCGTTTGGCGGTATCCACGGCTTCAACCTGGGCCAGCAACTGCGTCTCAGCGGCGTCCAGTGCGTCCTCAGCCCGCTTCAACGCCTTCACTTGGTTTTTCAGGTTCGCAAAGTCCTGGTCAGTCTGTGGGTCGCGCACCAGCACGGAGTCAAGGAAGTGCTTGAGCGCGGATTCAAAGCGGTCGAAGTTGTCGGTTACCGTCAGGGCACCGGCTACTTGTACGGACACGGCGGGCAGGGACTCGGTGCTCGTGGGCGCGATGACGGCTTCAGCTTCGCGGGGCTTATAGTTGGCGACATCGGCATCGAACTGTGCCCAGCCCCTGCGAAGCGCGGCGTCTTCGGTGCCATCGGCTTCAACCCACATGTGCACGCACTTTTCAGGAGTCCCGTCGGTGACCATGTAGAGGACACGCTTGACGCCCACCGCGAGCTGCTGGCGCACCTGCCAGGCATCGTCCTTCGGCAGAATGTTTTCTCGCACCTGGGCGGCTTTCTTTTCATTCCACTGTTTGCATTCCCATCCAGTGGTTTCGTCCATCGTCTGGCCGTCATAAGAGGCGCTGAGGTAGCCGTCATCGCTGGTAGCAGAAACCGGGAACAGATCGTCGCCGATGATTTCTTCGGCCATGGGCCGCGCCATTTCTTCAACTTTGTGGCCGTTCTCGAAAATCACCTCCCGCACAAAGTCACTGATTTCCTTTTCTTCACCAGTGGCCTTCGCTTTGACCAATTCGCTACGGGATGACTTGCTGCTCTCCATCATGACGATGGGAGCCTCGCTGCCATTTCGGGCGGTACGGCGGTGGTGAAGCCACTCCGCCGTCCCCTGAACGAGATCGAGAATGATCATTGGCTTTCTCCTTTAATCTGTTGAACCTGTTGCTGAGTCAGGGTTGCCCGGCTGCTCAAGGTGTTGATGACGTGTTCGGCGGTCTTTTGGCCGCTGGTGATTAAATTGCGCCACTTGGGCAAGTTCGCCTTGAACTTGTCTTCCGCGTATGGGGGGAGTTGGCCGTTCTTCTCCCCGGAGTGCTTCGGCTGGGCCGACTGTTTGGGGGCCGCGCCAGCGCCCCCCGCGCCGTCATCGTCCAGGTCGCCGGTAGCGATGCCCGTGATCGCCGTAAAGGTGTAGCGCTCCAGAAAGCTGGTGGTGGAGCCGATGGCCTGGACCTGGTTCTTACCGCCAGAGGTGTCAGGTGGCCCGAACAGGGTTGTTTCCTCTACGTGGCCGAGTTCGTGTTCAAGCCGACAGGTCACATAGATCAGCCCGTCTTTTTGCTCGGTCTTCCACGAGTGGGAAAGGCCGTACTCGCTCATCACCGGGCAAACGGTGTCCAGAATGTGATCAAGGGTGGCGTGTCGGTAATCGGTGAAACCGCCGGTTCGGTTTTCAAACCGCACGTGACGGTTCTTTGTGACCGGTGGGCAATCCGCTTTGAAGCCGGCCTTTGCCTTGACGAAAGCTTTCCGCGCTTCGTTCCGCTCCCAGCGCTCCTGCATGTCCATCAGCTTTTCGAGTTGGGCAAAGTCGGCACCCTTTTCCAGGGCAATCGAGATCATCTGCCCGGGCGTGATGGCTTGCATGGCGCCGCGCTGCGCCTGGGAGGCGCTTGTCGGTTGTTGCTGTATCGCCAGTTCGCTCATGGCCTGCTCCTTCGAATAAAAAGGCGGGTAGGGGGACCCGCGTAAAACAACAGATCAGCGCTGCTGTTCGTTAAGTTGGTGGTGTTCGATAGCCGCAAGGGCCATTTCCCGGGCTTCGCTTTCGCCCTCGGTCAGCTCGATGCCGGCGGCCAAATCGGCATCAACCGTTTGCTGCAGAAGGTATTCCAGGGCCTCAAGCAGCGTTGGTGCTTGTTCGTTCATTGCTCCACTCCAGCTATTCGCGTTGGGCAGTTGATTGCTTCGTTCCAGTGCCGGTGCGCGCCGCGCTCTACGCGCATGCAGTAATCTGCTTCCTCGGCCAGGGCCTGCTGGTAATCGCCTTCACCGGCCATGCAGTAGATAGCCGCAAGAAGGGCGATCACGGCGGGCGTCAGCAAAATGTTCCAAAACGTCATCACAGCACCTCACTCACACACGCAGCGTCCGCCGCAGGCGCAGCGCATCCGCTCCATCGCGGTGGCGCGCTCACTGGCAAACGTGTTCTTTACCCAGCGCCATTGCTGGGCGGCTTCGAGAATGTGCCGCCGGAACCATGAGCAGACCTCACCCAGCTCCGGCGGCATCTGGTTGAAAAGGGAATCGGAGGGGAACAGGGCGATTTCCAGCACCTGCAGGGTTTCCACCTCGCCATCTTTGAGCGCCGGAATAACGTCATCGGAAACGGCGCACATACGGTTGAAGGTGTCGAGGATTGACGGCCGCCATGGCGCGCCGCGGAATGCCAAACACACTTTCAGGGTGGCGGCTTCCTCATGCTCCCAGCAGGACTCGACGGTCTGGATCATGTCTTCTTCCAGGACGCGGGCCAGTTCGCTTTCGCACCACTCAAGGAATGAGGCGTTGACGATGTTGGGCTGTTTGATGGCGGCGTTCATATCGCACCTGAACAACTTTAGTTGTCAAAACAATACAACCAGGGTTGTTTGCATGTCAACAACTAAAGTTGTTTTTGTTGTTCGGTGCGAAATGAGAGAGGGTGAGGGAATCTCTGGGCGAAAAAAAACGGCCAGGAGGCCGTTTGTGGAGGGCGTGCGATGCTTGCTGTTGTCAGAGGTCGCCGCGTCGAGCGATGTCTGGGATAAGAAGAGTGAGTGCGAGTATCGTTACCGCGAATATCTGCACGGCCAAGTGGGCCAGGTCAATCGTGGCTCCGAGGTGGCTTAAGGCGCGGGAAGTTGGGGGTACGAATATCAGACTGTATCCTGCAAAGATCGTCCCTTTCGCTGTTACTGCATGAAACGGAGGGAAGAGAGCCATTAGGAATACTAGGGCGCCCCAGGCTTGAGCAATCTTCACTACTTTGGGCCGCTTCGGTATGGGGGCCCAGGCAGAATCATTTTCCATTGTCTAGTTACCCATTAATCCAGAACTGACCACCACCAGATTCTGCCGATGATCCGAAGGTCATTCCTGACCTGGTCTGCGGTCAGCATCTCGTCAGGGTATTCCTCTTTGTTGTAGGAGGAGAGCCGAAGTCCACCCCCGGGAAGGGTGTATAGAATTTTGGCTCGGAGCCTGCCTAGATGATCAAGGGCATAGACTTTCCCGTCTCTCGGGGTTGTGTCTCCGCGATCAACTCCAATGGTGGTGCCGTGGGGCATCACCGGCTTTTGGCTGTCTCCCACGAGGCGAGCGCATGCCGCCAGTTCGGGGGAAACGCCAGCCTTGGAAAGTGTGCGACGAGAGAACCGAAGCTTGGCCCCTGTAAATTCAACGGCGTGTGTTGAGCCGTTACCCCCCTGAATCTCGACCTCAGAAAGCATTGGCACTTCCACTTCATCCGGACCCAATGGAGTGGCGTCATCCCAAGGGTCGAATTCTCCGACCCATTCCGCATTGCTGTTGGGATGCGAGCGTTCCTTCTCCAGTTCGTCCAGTACTTCAAGAATGTAGACCATGAACCGAGATCCGGCGCCGGCTGTCGTCTCCAGCTTATTGAGAGCCTGCTGGCTGTACTTTTTCCCCGCTTTCTTTGAGACAGCATCAGCCAAAGCCATCTGGGTAATGCCCAGGGCTTCACGGCGCCGTTTAACTTCTTGATTCAATTCCATATTTGAAAACTACAACAATTGTTGTCCTTGGTAAAACAACAAAGGGTGTTGCTCAAAAACAACTAAAGTTGTATTTTGTTGTTGGGAGGTGCCTAAATGGACAAAAAGCAAGCTCTGGGAAAGGCCGTTCATGTGCTTGGCGGTCAATCCGCGCTCGCACGAGTGTGCGGACCGAAGATCAAGCAGCAACACGTTTACAACTGGCTCAATCGTGACGGCGGCCTGCCTGCTCAGCATGCGATGAAAGTCTTTCGGGCTACCCACGATAAGGGGGATCCAGTTTTCCCCTGGCAGTTGTGCCCGGATGCCTTTTCCAGAGACGACTTCGCTGTGGAAATGCGGCGCGCAAGTGCGTGACGAACAGTTTCCAGTACAGCCGCCGCAGGGGCCAATCCTCCACGGTGGCGCGCATGAATAACAAGTTTGTTTCGGCAATAAGGTCTTTCACGGAGTGGGTCTCGTATGGATTCGATGGTTCCAGTTTCCAGGGATGTGGGGGAAAGGTCCCGCAAGTACCTGTCCCTGGTCTTGCAGCGCTTTGCGTCGGTGGGTCAGCGGTCCGTTGCGGACGAGCTGCAGGTTCACGAATCGACGGTCAGCAGGCTGAAAGACGGCGACCTGGAGCGGTTCTGCAAGATTGTGGCGCTGCTGGGGCTGAAGGTCGTTCCGGCGGAGTATCGCTGCGCGCGGCCGGAACTGATCGAGGCTGCCCTGGTATTCGCGAAAGCATCAATCGAACAGATCAGCAGGGACACCACCTTGCTGTGGGATGAAGAGTAAGCGATGAGCGTAAAGGTTATGTCGGCGTGCTGGGAGCGTTACCCCAATGGAGGGGGAGAGCTGCTGTTGGCGTTGGCATTGGCAGACCATGCGGACGATAACGGCGAGAACGTGTATCCGTCCGTTGCCAGCCTTATGGGCAAGACGCGGCAGTCCAAGCGAACGGTCCAGTACCAACTGCGCAAGATGGAAGAAGCCGGATGGCTTCAACTGGTCGCCCATGAAGGAGGAGGCCGGGGAAGAGCTCGCGAATACCGGATTAACCCCGATTGGATTAAGGGTGCAGATATTGCACCCATTTCCAAGGATGGAAAGGGCGCAAATTCTGCACCGTTTGAAAGTGGTAAGGATGCAGATATTGCACCCTTTGGCGTCGGTGAAAGGGCGCAAGATTTGCACCCTTCCGAACCAGAAAGGGTGCAATCTGAAACACAAAGGGTGCAATCCACGACACAAAAGGGTGCAACAGCTATTGCACCCGAACCATCAGGAACCGTCATAGAACCGTCAGTAAAGAATACTGACTCGCGTCCCCCGCAAAAATCGAAGACGAAATCCAAGCCGATGGTCAGTGCCGCCGATCTGGTGAAAGACCATGGTGTTGACCCCGATGTTGCCGCTCAGTTTCTCGCCGTGCGGAAAGCCAAGAGCTTGCCCCTCACCGTGTTAGCAATGGACGCCTTGGTCAGGGAGTGGGCGAAAGCCGGGCTTTCCGTGCCGGGCGGCGTGTGTTTGTGCGCCACGAGAGGGTGGGCAGCGTTCAAGGCAAGTTGGAACTGGCAGGAGGATCCCGATGAAAACCGCATCAGCCGTGGCCACCAGACTGGTGGGCAACAGCGAACGCTCAGCGTTGCCGAGCGTGTCGCCATCGCGAACGGTCTCAACCCAGACGGAAGCCCCCGTACATTCGACGGATGATCAGGTGTCGATGGTCTGGCATCGGATGACGGTGATTTACGGGCACAAGTGGACGACGAACTACGGGGAGCAGGTGGACCCTCTGTGGCGCAAGGCGATGCAGGGGATGCCGGTGGATCGGCTCAAGGTGGCGCTGGCCCGGTGCATGCGCCGTGGTGAAGCCTGGCCGCCGAGTCTTCCGGAGTTTCTTGCGCTGGCACGGATCCAGCCGGAGGAGGTGGGCGCACCTGAGGCGGACGTGGCGTGGCGGGAGGCCACCAGCCGGTCACCGCACTGCGACTGGCAGCCATGGAGCCATCGGTGCGTGTACTGGGCGGCAGTGTGGACCGGCCTGACCGATCTGGCGGAACGCGGGCAGTTCATGCGAAAGGCATTTGACCGTGAGTACCTGCGAGCACTGGAGCAGGCGGACGAATTGGCAGAGCCACCCCGGGGGCGGCTACCGACAGAAACCGCTGCCGACCGGCGGCAGAAGTGCGATGAGGCGGCAGCAGAAGCGCTGCCAGCGTTGAAGGAAATGGTGAGGGCGTGGTGATGAAGACAAACGTTCAGGAAAGCAGTCTGGTGGCGTACTACGAAGACCTGGTCGCAGAGGGCAAGTTGCAGCGCCAGCAGGCGCAAGTGCTGCGGATCATGGTTGACCTGGGCGGCGGCTGGATGAGTCGGCGCCAGATCAGTGAGGCCTCGAAGCGGGTTACTGGAAAGAATATGGAAAACGGCACCGTGTCCGCGCGTATCAATGCCCTCGAAGCCGCGGGCTTGGTTGAAGTGGACTCGAAGCTGACCGACTGCCCGAGCAGTGGAAATGGCGTCCATAAAGTTCGGCTGACTGCTGCGGCGGTGGAGAAGGTGGCGTGATGAAAGGTTTTGAAAAAGGAGCTCTGGTTACGCTTTTTGTGATTGCGGGCCTGCTCTTAGTGGGTGCTCTCACCAGCCTTTCTGTGAAGGAAGGTATTGCCAAGGACTGCATGATGGCGGGCTCATTTCGGATAGGTGACATCGCATTTGACTGCTCGCCGAAGGGGGCATCATGACCGTGTTCACCGATCAGGAAGCGGCTGTCGAGGAACTGGAATACCTGGTTGCTCAAACTGGCCGCACCCACGTCATTGTCCCTGAAGGAGACCGCAGGGTGAATCGCTGGTTGGTGCTGCCCGCCGATGCAACCGGGGAGCGGACACCGCTGGTGGTCTGTACGCCGCCGTATCAGTCGGAGGTGCCAGCGTGAGCAAAGCCATATATCGCACGGTCACTGACAAGGGCCAGATCGCCGGCCTTGCTCACTGGATGCAGACGATGGTGGCGAAAGGGTTGGGCGCTGGACCCGTCATGGTGAAGCTGGGTCGGCCCTCTCGGAGCCAGATCCAGAGCCAGAAATTCCACGCCATGATTGGCGACATCCACCAGCAAGGGTTCCGGGCCTACTCGTTCGAGGGCATGAAAGCCGTGTTGGTGAATCAGTTCGCCCTGGAGATGGCGGAGCAGGGCACGCCGCTGACCCACCCGGGCGAGACCGTTTGGGATTGGGTTCACAAAGCACCGGTGTATGTACGGCCCAGCACCACGCGGTTCACCCGGGCCGAATGCGCCGCGTTCATCGAATGGCTGTACGCCACCGGCACCGATCTGGGGGTGACGTGGAGCGAAAAGGCGCTGGCCGTGTACCAGGAATACCGAGAGGCCGCATGACCCTGCAGCGAAAAACCGAATTGCGGCGGGCACCTCTGAAACCGAAGCGCCAGCCCCGTAAGTGCAAGGCATGCCGTCAGCCCTACGTTCCCACCAGCACCACCCAGCGTGCCTGTTCCCCAGCCTGCGCGCTGGAGCTGGCCCGTAAGGAGCGGGAAAGGCGCCAGAAGGCTGAGAAGCAGGCCAAGCGCCGCCAGACCCGAGAGCTGCGCGAGCGGATGAAGACGCTGCCGCAGCTCACAAAAGAGGCCCAGTCAGCATTCAACGCATACATCCGGGAACGCGACTGTGGCCGCCCCTGCATAAGCTGCGGCGTCCTGGAAAGCGAGATGGCCGGCGCACTGACCGGCGGCATGTTCGACTGCGGACATTATCGGTCTGTCGGTTCTGCGCCTGAACTGAGGTTTGAGCCCAAGAATGCCCACGGCCAGTGCAAACGGTGTAACCGGAACCTTTCCGGCAATGCCGTTGAATACCGTATCCGGCTGCTGGGGCGTATCGGTGCGGAAGCTGTTGATTGGCTGGAAGGCCCCCATGAGCCGCGCCGCTATCGCCATGACGAGTTGCGCGAGATCCGTGACCGGTACCGCCGGCTGGCTCGGGAGCTGAAAAAGCAGCGGGAGGCCGGCGGTGACTGTTGAAGGGAAGAGGTCAGTGCTGGAGGCACGGGAATGGCTGCGTCTTGGATACACATCAAAGAGTGAGGTTCAGAGGCTGAAAGCGCGAATTGCTAAGCGGCGTGGCGCAGAGGCGGCCGAACGGTTGTACCAGGAAATGCGGAAGCAGTGGGCTATCAAAGCGGAGTGGATGGGAGACAGTAATGGCTGATGTTGCGGATCGCGCTGGCGACCTGATTGATGAACACCTGGCTGCGGCACTGGCCGCTCGGAAAGTGATGCACGGACCGTCAGAGGAATTCTGCATTGAGTGCGGTGACGACATCCCAGAGCAGCGGCGCGCCCTCGGCGGTGTCACCCGGTGTGTCCATTGCCAGGACGCTCACGAGCGGCGCGGAGGGCGGCGGCAATGAATACTGCATTGGACGCGGCGGATCTTCCGCCGCTTCGCTTTCAATCCGCCGCCGATGCCTATCGGTGGGCGGAGGAGACCGCGAGCCGGCCCGGCTATTCTTGCCCCATTGGGCGGCTCGGAAAGGCCGGGGGCGGAACCTGGG
>CEGF01002224.1_pt1 | contig 19737 bp, 22 predicted proteins | sample 306341 | NCBI WGS metagenome assembly CEGF01 (sample SAMEA2755655, study PRJEB7226) | microbial mat metagenome | biome: microbial mat; feature: hypersaline; material: grass silage | place: USA | collected 2014-02-19 | depth 0 m
CCTCATCATCATCGAAGCACAGCTTAACCTGCTTAAACTTCTTAATGTCCTTGAGGTTGGCGAGTATCTCCTCTAACCCTGCCTCACCTTTCTGGACTGACCAAACATGGAACAGCATCCCCTCATACTGTGTATTCTTCCTTGAGTCGCACAGCATATCCTGAGCTGCCATAGCGTCACACTGTCCACCTGTGATAGTGAGAACGTCTTTCCTTGCCCCTGACTTACTCACCGCCTTCATGGTGTTCTGACCAAAGAGCTTATTCTTTGCTCCCCACGTCTTACCAAGTTTCCCGGTGCGGAAGTCCTTTGGTAGGTTACGGCAGATAGCCCCGGTTAGGTTCATGTCCTCATCATAGACAGGGTAATAGTGTCTTACTACCCTGCCTTTCTTGTCGAGGCCAACCCGGACATTGTAGAGCTTAGCAACAGGCCCACTGATAAGGCGGGTAATGAGGCACTTAATCTTGAGCGTGTTGAAGTGCTCAACCTCTCTCTCCCATTGCTTCTCTAAGTCTCGTTGCTCATCATCATCCATGACCTCATATCTGTCCCGCTCCCTCATACCACTGAGGGCCAGTGCCCTGACTGATGGGTCTTTCAACTTGCCGGACTTCTCCAGCTCCTCGAACTCCTCCACGGAGTATTTGATAGTGCCGTCTATGCCGTGCTCGAAGACAGGGTTTTTCTCTCCTTTCTTCTTATAGTAACGTTGCCCATCCTTGTGAAAGTGTGCTCTGGTGCATAGCTGGCCTCCATCGGAGAACACAATAAGATGGTCGGATGTTTTATCATGTCCCATTTCCCGGCAGGCAGGGCAGGCCATATTTCTGACGATGCCCATTGCTTACCCTTCTGCTGAATCAAACACCTTGTTAGCCATTGCGTTAATCTCGCTTGGCGTTTCGGTTACATGCCAGTTGTAGCGGCGACCGAGGAACACTACCCGAAGATAAGTAAAGGAATCTGTAGCGTCACGGTTGGCCCGGAGGATAGCTGATACAGGAATCACGTTCTCCTCCGGCTTCTCCTCACCGGGTATCATCCGGTGAACTACAATCGTTTGTGCTTGTTGCTTCTGTTCTGTCATTGCTTTGTTACTCCTATCAGTTAATCCGCAAATCTTCAAAAGATTGCTTTCGCTCTGCAACCTCAATAGGAGGTAGCCGCCTTGGCTCATAATCTTTGCGGTTATATGGGACGATGCTCAGGATATGCTTGATACAATCTAAGCGGCCCCGCTTCTTGTTGTTGGTGTCAATCACATACCAAGGGCAATCCTCAGTGTGCGTTGCCTCAAACATCCTTTCCTTTGCTACCGTGTATTCGTGCCAACGGTAGCGGCTCTCCAAGTCCATAGGAGAGAGTTTCCAGTGCTTAGTAGGGTCGTTAAGCCTTTCGTGAAATCGTTGCTCCTGAGTTCGCTGAGTGATACTGAGCCAATACTTGATAAGGATGATTCCTTGCTTGACCAAAGACCTCTCAAACTCTGGGGTAAATTCGAGGAACTCAGTTACTTGCTCCTCAGTGGCAAAACCCATTACAGATTCTACCCCGGCCCTGTTGTACCAACTCCTGTCGAACAGGACTATCTCGCCCTCCTTGGGCAAGTCAGGAATCCACCGCTCAAAATACCACTGCTTAAGCTCATCCTCTGTAGGCTTACTCTTGGAGACTACCCTCACCCAGTTAGGGTTCAGCTTCTCAGTGATACGGTTAATGACACCGCCTTTGCCTGCTGCATCCCGGCCCTCAAAGATAATGAGCACCTTAAGCTTGTTATCTTTAACGTGCCGTTGCATCTGTACTAACTCAGCTTGTAACTTCTTTAGCTCTGTCTTGTACTTCATGGCTGTTTTCCCTTTTCAGTTTGGCGCTCAACCGCCCGTAAAGGCTGACGGTCTTCACCGTTGCTTTGCTTGTTTGTGTTTACCCGCATTGGCTGAACTCTTGCCTTTACTGCGTCCAGCCACGGCGCTGTTTTGCTCACCTTTCAGCTCCTCCAATGTCATTTGCTCAAGGAGCCAATCTCCGGCGCAAATAATGTCGTCCTTACTTATGCCGCTCTCTGCCAGCTGAGCTGCCAGCTTCTTGCCCCGCTTGAGGTATTTCTTGCGAAACTTCTTTGTACTCTCCTGTGCTGTGGTCATACTTGTAAACCCTCATAGCTTTGTCGCTTGCGCTCCTGTTTCTACAGATAGAGAGCACTGTGTTGTCTGCTTTGTAAAAGTTCATTGCCTTAACTCCTCTGTATGGCGTTATTATTGGAACGCTGACACAAACAACGTGATAGAAAAGGCCACTGTTAAGATACCAGCTATCACCCGCATAGAGTTACGCTCCCGGCGCATCTTAGAGGCAAGCTCCAAGTGCTTCTTGCTCCGTTCCTTCACAGCATTCAACTCCCGGCGCAGCTCGTGCTTACAGTCGAGAGTCTTTTTCAGATTGTGGATTGCCTCATTTCTTGTCATAAGGTCATAGCCAGTGACACCGACAGGGCCAGACGCCTCTCTGTGCCCTTTAACCTCTCTGACAAGATAGAGGGAATTAAACAAACGAACCTCACCGCCTTTTACCTGAGACACCAGATTGTCATAGGCTACACCTGAGTCATGGTCTACCTTCATGGCACCAACACGCAGAGAGCAGATAACGCCCTCAGGGCCAACTGGTGTATCCTGTTCTGAGCAAGCAATGTATCGCTCCAAGCCCATTTGCTTTAACTTGTCTGCTTGCGTGTCTGTTAGTTCAATGTAAGCTGTCATTTGATTTGCCTCGTTAACCGGGAGCGATTCTCCCCTGTATGGCGTTTTAATTAGCCTAGAATACAAAAAGCCCCTCAGGCCGAAGCGAGAGGGGCAGTCTATTATAGTAGACTAGGAGAAGATATATTTACTCTCATATACCTCCTTGAGGTCGAAGTCTCCCATCTTGGGTAGCTTGATTCCTAGGTCAGTCTCAAGGCGTTGCTCATTCTCATGCAAGAAATTCTCAAGCCAGTTCTCCTGATACATTTGGACGAACTGATAACGCAATGCTTTGTGTAGCTCTCCTGTCTGGCAGGCGTGAGTCCCGAAGTCATCGTGAATCATCCAGAAATCAGTTACCCCGGCGTCCCCTAAGTCGCACACAGTAAAGACAAGGTGAGAGCTGTCCATTGTGTGAATGAAGTCAGGAGCACTGCCGGACTTCATTTTTTCAGGGCATAGTTCATCGGTCTCCTCGAAGACACGGAAGTCAATACGCCCAAGCAACACAGTGTTAACCCGTCTGTCTCTGGTCTTGAATGCTTGCAGTTTCATCACAAACCCAGTTGGGGCTGTGAAGTACAAAGGACTGTTACGCAAAGCAACAGCGCGAGCCACCGCCCTTATGGCTTTCATGCCAGCACGAGCAGCCACCACGACTTCCCCTATTGATTCCCAGATAAGGGAAGACATATAACCCTCTGCCTCCCAGCGTCTATCGCCGAAGGTATGGACTAGAACAGGCTCCCTTTCCTCTGCCTTTGCTGCCTTGTTCTCTTGCTTCTGTAGCTCATCAATGTAAGCGCCTACAGAGTCCCGGCAAGTCAACTGGCTTGAGCCATAGGGGAGAGTCATTACAGGCTTTTTAGTGAGGCCCCGGCTCAGTGGCATAGCCAGCCAAGCTTCCGCAAAGGCTCGCTTCTCCTGTGCTGTCTTCTTCTTCCCTGTAGGGTCTGGCTCCTCAATGGCAAAATTGCTGGCATCCTCTCTCAGCTTGCCAGTAACAACGTCCATCACATCCCCATAAATATCCTGAGGCTTGTCCCTGTTACAGAGGTTAACCGACCTAGCCCCAACAGGGTCTCTAAGCAATGCGCTGTAATGCTGGATGCCAGAGCAAGAGCCGTCTTGGTTACAGCTGATAAAGGTCTCAAAGGTGTCTGATGGTTCGCCGCTCTCTATGTGTTTCATGTAATCGGCATACTCGAAACACCAAGCTAGGAATTGCCAAGACTTCTCCCCCTTATCTGCCTTCACCCAGTCGTGGCTTTCTATAGGGTCAGCGGCAATACGCTTCACCATTTCTTTAAACTCTGGCTCTTGGGCGTTGCTCATTCTCTCTGTGAAAGTGAGCTTGTCCCAGCCCCAGAGACCAGCGCCATGATTAATGAGCCAGAAGTGACCAAAGGTGCCAAGCGGCTTCCTGTTAGCGAACCGGAGCAATCCTTTTTGTATGTCGTTCCCTTGTGGGCTGAGTCCTGCTGCCCTTGGATAGAACCGCTGGCGAAAATCCAGAGAGTAAACAAAATAGAACTTGTCAAACTCAGAGTATCGCTCGGCAATATTTCTGGTTCTGCCCAAGTCTATGACAGAGCTAACCCGGCTCCGTTCTGAGTCGTGCCAGTGGCGCTTGTCCCGCTTCCATGTGATGAAGGCATCGAACTGTTCAGGCTTGAGGCTCTGCCTCAGCTGCTCTCCTGTCAGCTCTTGGACTTCATCACCAAGGGCCAATAGGGGGTTGATAGGCTCATGCGCTGCATCGTAATCAGGGACACCAAGAGGGAGCCGCTTCTCACATATCTCCTGCAATACGTCTAACACCTCTGTGTTAACCTTCCATTCAGTGCGCTGCAAGAGGTTAACGGCCTTATAGGTCAGAGGCATCTGGGCTTGTGTTAGGGTCTTTATGTGCTCCCTATCAAATGACTTTACAAGAGGGTTACGCGCCGCCACCTTGGCAGTATGAAAGCCACCTATAAAGGGAGTGCGCCATTCTCTTGGAGGGATTACACAAGGGGCCATTTCAGGATGAAAGGCTTCTGTGTTATTCATAAATTCAGCGACCCAAGATGCATATTTGGCAGTAACGCCAAGCACCTTGGAGGAGCGCCGCAACTTGCCCCGGCTAATGTCCACCTCACCAATAAAGAATAGCTCCTCAAGCTCTCCGCTCTGGTCATCTTCCATAACGATAACAGAACAGGCCAATTTGATGAGCATGATACCAAACTTTATCTTGTCGTCGTGGGGCCATGCTTGCCATTTGTCGGATAGCTTGCGCTCAGCAGCTGCCCACACATTGCGCTTATGCTGATAGCTACGGGTAGCTGACTTCTTGAGAGACTCCTCTATCTTGGCAAGATACCTCTTGGTTTTAGGGTCAGTGTTTTTGAGTTTGGAGAACCTTACTTGGTCTTCGATTTTCCCGGCTATGTCGGCAGACAGATACTGCAAGCTGGTGCTGTCCCTGATTGCAATGGCATTTAGCATCTGCCGGATAGTGATGAACGCAGCTTCACTGGCTGGCAAGGTTCCCATGTATTGCAGAATCATTGAGGGCTTGCCTCTCTTGCCCTCATAGTGTTCTTGGAAAGAATTGATTGCCTCGGCCACTGGCTTGATGAAATGCTTTACTAGCTTTCTGTTCCAATCAGTGTTAGCGCCTTCGCCTTGGTTAATGGTGTCTTGGTTCCGCTTGTGCCAACGGTCAATACCGCCATCGTGCATCTGCTTCTCAAGCTCAAGCTGTTTTAGGTATAAAGGGCTATTTGGTCTCACTTGCTGGTCTCCTAGTCTATTATAGTAGACTCTTGTTTCTAAGACTAACGACAAAAGGCACCCTATCGGATGCCCTTTAGCTGTAGCCTTAAGGCTTCCACTTACTGATTAACTCCTCTGGTGTCTCGCAGAAGGTCATTTTGCTGGCTCTCTGTCTAGACAGGGTTAACAACCTCCCTTCATTGCACCGGGCACGGCTCAGGTCATTGTACTTAATCAAGGCGCACATTGCCTCAATGCTCATGCCTGTGTTCCTCAAGTCAGTCTTGCCGCTAAGGAAGTAGCGCAATCCGGGGAACTGGACAGAGTATAGGAAGTTATCTCCCTTCTGAGCTAAACAAGCAAACTCAACTCTTGCGCTGAGTCTAGTGCCGCGCCTACGGGCATGAGCCCTAATATTATCTACAGTAAAATAACTCATATCACCAAACCACCATAATCAAAAGACAACAAACCAACCAACAAATGCTCTGGGCCTTGTTACTCATTTAGTTTCACCCCGCAGATAAGAGACAAACTTGTCAGTGTCAGCTATATACCACATATGGTTGCACAAGCCAGGCTCTCCAGATACAAAGGTTTTCCATTGCACGAAATGCTCTTTAGGCATGGAGCCATATAAATGGCCTTCCCACTTTTCCCGGCCAAAGTAAACACGGCTATATGCTGTGTACCTTGGTATGCTTGACCATACACCACGGAAAGGAGGCTCTACCTTGATAGAGAGGAGCAACCCTCCTGCCATTGTGTACCATTTAAAAACTTGGTTGAACCTATCAGCCGCAACAACTAAGCCGCAATTCTCAGTGACAGGCTTATCCTTTGCGGCTTCCCTGTTGTCTGTGGTGTCTATCCGGTTGTAGAAACACCCACCCACCCAAGTTATACAAGGGACAGGCGGGAAGGCTTCGAGCAACAAAGCCACCTGTGCCAATGTCTCACACTCAAAACCCATGCCTGCATCTGATAGAGGGCTCTTGCCGTAGTAGTATTTTGGCTCAATGCCGGGAAAGTCTTTGCCCACGATAGAGAGAATTTTATCTTTAACGCTTTGCTTTGCCATAGTATCACCTTGCTTTGTTTAGGGAGTATCTCAGATAGTCTACTATAATAGACCATTTGGCATACCCTCTCAGAGGCCCAGAGCGGCATTCTAAGCCGCCCTAAGCCGCCCTTAGTGCCTTAGTATCTCTTGTGACGCTTTCCAAGCTGTAGGCCAGCCCTGAGGCCCCTTAGCCAATAGTGAATCTCCTTAGCAGAACCTGACTCAAGGGAGTCTTGCAAGGTCTCCTCTTTGCCCTTCCCCGTGTAATGGTGTATCTGGTAATAACCATAGCTACAATTCAGCTCAATCCGATTACCTGTGCGGCGACCCTTTAGGGTCTCATTGATAGAGGCAATGGTTTCTCTCAGGGTCTTCTCTGTTACTCTCATTTTGTTGCTCCTTTGCTTTGCTTAAATAAACATAATACAGAGCCATAACTCTACGGCCCTGAGGTTATGTTTACTTGGTCATTTCAGCCTTGGCAGCTTCTACAATCGCCATGACTTCATCACTGGCACCATAGATGGCTTTCAGGTCGCGCGCTGCGGCGTTCACTGTGCGCTTGTCTGCATCGGCAGGAACTTGGAGCACCAGATAGGCAGGGAGCTTCTTAAGACGCTTGACTAGCTTGTCCATTGCGGGGGCTGCTGCTGCGGCCTTCTCCAACTCCTCTATTTTAGCTTCCAGCTCCAAAAGATATTTATCATCCATGTCACTGGAGGATGAGCCAGAGTCGGCACCAGCTTTATTGCTGCCTGTGTCGTCTTCTTCTTCTTCCTCGGCATCTGGGTCTTCACCTGCATCAATGCGTTCTTGGCGCTTGGCTTCCTTTTCTGCTGCTGCCTTTTCTTCGGCATATTCCTTGAGCCAGACAGTATCTACTATCTCACCAGCTGCCAAAGCATCGGTAGCGGCGTTCAGCATGGCTTCATCGGTAGCCAGATTGATAAGAACCATGTAAGGCACTTCATGGAAGTCTGGCATTGTGTGGAAGACTGTGTAAACCTTAATCAGGTTGTAGCAATAAGCCTTCTTGATAGAGAATTGCTCATCTGCCCAAGCCAGGAAACCCTTGCCGTCTACCTTAGGTTTGCCGCCTTCTTTCTTGGGTGCCTTAGTGAAGTGCTGTTCACGCGCTGCAAAGAGCAACTCACCCATCTTGAGAGTGGTCTTTGAGCCAATCTCAATTTGCTTGGCAATAGCCTTGCTGATTGCATTCAGGCTCATAGCCTTAGGCTGAGCCACTTCAAAGCCTGTCTTGCTTTCTTCCTTGGCAGGCTCTTTAGCTGGCTCCTTGGCTGGCTTGTCTTCTGCCTTGGCATCTTTGCCCTTGGCTGCGTCTTTGGCTGGCTTCTCTGCTGGCTTGTCAGCCTTGCCCTTGCCTTTGCCCTTAGCCGGAGCTTTCTGCTCCTCTTTAACTTCTTCCTGAGGCTCTGGCTTATCCTTGCCTTTGCCCTTGCCTTTGGTTTTCGCTTCGGTGTTTGTCTCTTTGATTTTCTTAGCCATGATTATTAGCCCTGTGTTAGTTAGTGATAGTGCCGCAAGTCGCAGCAGTCGAGCCACCTCATTGAGATAGCTCTCAGCTATTACTTGCCGGGATACCAGCCTGAGCCCTCAAGCCAATGGTCAAGCCTCAGCGCTCTACCATCCATTGCTTTGGCTTCCTGTATCTCGTTATGCTTGAGCAATGCCTTATACCCGTCAAAGTGGAGTATCTGAGTTTCACCAAGCCAGAGCTTAGTTTGTAACAACTGTTCTGTCTCCTCACAGAGGTACAGATGCCAGCTGCCGGTTGAGTTGCGGTGAGAGAGTGTGTAGCGGATTATGGTCTTGCGAGTGATTGCCATTGTATTGGCTCCTTTGCTTTGCTTGTCTTGGCTCTGGTCTATTATAGTAGACTATCTGAGCGGTTAAAGAGCCTCCAAGATAAAACAACTTCCCGGAGGCTGTCAACAAAACCGATTGACTAAGAGCAAGTGAACCATGAAGAAGAAAAACCAACCTATCCGCTTTTCTTCCCTGTACGGCGTTTTTAAATATACGCACACACATACAAGCACACATAAACAATCAATCAATCAAGTATCTGAGCCTAGCCTTAGTTTAGGTGTCTAAAGCCTTTTGTTATTGACTCTTGTTGAACGTTAGTGAAACAGAACTAAGCCTTAACCTAGCCTTTAGTATAGCCTTTAGTATAGCCTTTAGTATAGCCTTTAGTCCTGCCTCTCTGTACGGCGTTTTAATCTGTATTCTTTAAATTGAAGTATACAGAGACATTTAAGCCCAGCGCCGTGGCTTTCTAGTTTTCTCTAATTCATCCCTACAAAAGAAAACATCAAGTAAAATCAGCTTGCCATTGCTCACAGTTACGTTTCTAGGGCTTATCTCAAAGTCTGGAGCACGGCTAACGTTGCTACAAGCCTCTATAGCATCTTTCAGGTGCTGTCTCAGTGTCTTGTTTTGTACCTTGTCAAATTCTTTGTACCAGAATTCAATCAAACAAGCAGAGTTTAATGGCTTCCTCATAAAAGACCCATTAAATATTTGTCTCAGATTCTTGTATTTCTCCCATTCCTTAGGGTCAAGCTCTGACTTGAGTCTGCTAACTCTTGGGTAGTATCTCATCTTGTATTTTTGATAGTCCAGCTTCTCTATCTTAGGAAATACCCTAGAGCTAGGAAACCAGCCTTGGGCCATGCATTCCTTTATTGGACAGCTAGAGTTGAGATACACATTTCCATCAGTACCTAGGTAAGCTTTAGTAAAGGCTCCTTTGCCTATTAGTTGTTTCTTCATGGTGTTTTTCCCTTTGCTTTGCTTAAACTTTATCAAGGGCACTAGTAAATGCCCTTTGTAAAGCCTGAGCACACCTTACCTGCCTTCAAAAGCCAGATTCAGATAATAAGCATGGTACTCTACTTTATGCCCTTTGCACTCCACACAAGAGAACTTAAAGCCAGAGTAACAGTTGTGTGCCATTAGTATGGTCTCAACTGTCCTATATTCAGCCTGTAGCATCCCCTTATAGTAGTCTTCCTTACAGCTTGATATCCACTCTGGCAGACTCTCATCACCCGCCTGTATCCTGACCAGATTACTTGCCAGAGCAGGGATAGTATCCTTAACGATATTGTGTACGATTGTTTGAAGCTTCTTAGATAGTTTAGCCATGATATGTTTCCTTTGTTTGCTTTGCTTGGGCAAATTGCTTGCCTTGAGCCACAGATATTAGGGCGTTTTAAAATCTATGTCAATACCTTTTTCTCTGTATCCTTCAATAGAGTCTATTATAATAGACCGCAAAGAGGCTCTGATTATTGCAGTTTAGGTGCCTAGAGTTGCTGTTTGTAGCCCTCTATATAAGCCCTCTTGTTACTCCCTATCTATGCCCTACCTAGCCGTTAGCTCAGCCTACACTTGAAGCATACACAGACTAATGATTAAAGCACACAGAGCCTTAAGCTCAGGGCTTAGCTCTGCCTATACTTAAAGGATACAGATAGGCTTATCCTAAGTTATTGATTTGTATACGTAAGGCAAAGAGACAGATGCCCCCATTTGACTAAGCCCTGCCCACGCTTCAAGCCGATTAAAGCACACAGAGAGCCTGAGCTGAAGTTCTCAGAGGCCTCAATTGAAGTTTACAGAGGGCCCTTAGGGGGAATTGAGCTCAGGGCTGAGCGCGGAACCTCCCACACAACTCTAAATAATTTTTCTTGAAACGTTTACTTGAAGAATACTGAGAGTCTTATCTATAGGCAGAGCTATGCCTGTGCCTTCAGCAGAACTACAGCCTACACTTAATGGGATGAGGTGACTACACTTAAGCCCTAACACAGGGTAAAGAATAAGGAGAGAAGTATAGCCACCTCAATAGAAGGAACGCAAAAGGAACGAGCAAGGAACTAGAAAAGGAGTTTTGCTGTCAACGACCCAAATCAACAGAATTGAAGTTTAGGAGGCTTAAAGCACAGAGCAAGTTTTGGTGACTACACTCCTCATTGACAGCTTTTCTTCTCCTATAGGGCGCAGAGCTTTAATACTTCCAGCTCATTGGCTCACCTTCTCTCCAGTCTATATGGACAAAAGAGTTGGCTACACCTATGCCTCTTGCTCCTGCCTTAATGGCTTCTTGTACTACTTGGTATCTCTGTGCTCCTCCATAGACAGGAATATCCATAGCGACACCTTTATTGTGCTGACCGGGTTCTTTACCCTTCTTAACCTTCTTTGCTTCTTCTGGATGCTCCGCACAGCGATAGGCAGAAGTAGGGCTAAATGCTCTATTCATCCTGAACCTGATTCCTTCCATCTTAGCCAGAGCCTCAGGCTGCATCTTGTGTGGCTTCTGCTTCATGCACTTGGCACACTTACATCGCAGCTCATTAACAGAGAAGTGCTCTGTGTATAGCTCTCCGTCTTCTGTCTGGAAAACTACAGCATCATCATGCAGGCTGTGAATGAGGTGAGTCTTACCATTGATTGTGATTGTTTCCACTTTCTCTATCTCCTGTAGAAAGGCCCTCACGAGGAGGGCCACACGGTCTACTATAATAGACTACAAACGTTCTGATAACAGATACCACAGGCACATGGCATCCATGCTATATTGTCACCCGGTAATGACCACTCCTGCACCCTCAATGCTAAGCTCGTTGATAGGGGCAGGACAAGGCTCCCATATTGTGCCGGGGCTGAGAGTAAAGCCAACACCATTAGAAAAGGTGATAGTGGTATCGGCAGTAGGTATAACACAGAGATAAGACCGATTGCCGTTAATACCAAGGGCAATCGGTGTGCCGTCAACTAACTGTTGAGGCTCGTAGTTTGAACCTGAGCGAATCATGTTTCCTCCTCGCATTCTTTGCCCCATCGTGGGTCACTGTCTGGCGTTTGGTTCTCTTGTAGGTTAAACAAAGGGAAACGAGCGTGTCTGTCTCCCGACCTTGTGACTTGTGGTGTGCTCCTAGACAACACACTCTCATCAGTGCGCCTCAGGAAGACACCACCACAGGCACGAGGTTTTGTGTCTGTGATGTTGTCAGCCATAGTCAATCCTTAAAGCCCTTCACGGACTTTCTTAATGCGCTCAACGTCACCATTACTGATGGCATTATCTGCACGTTCACTTAGCACCTTTACTGTCTCCTCTGCGAGGGCAAGCAAGATACGAGTGCCAATCTTCTTGAGTAATGCCAAGAATACTGCTTTCATTTTTCTTTACTCCATGCTTTAGCGTTTAGCACAGCAATCTGCTCACCATGCTTGGTTACAGTCCCGGCTGTTATATCCATCTTGGATTCAAGACGAGAGAGAACAGCACTATTAGCACTGTTCTTCTGGGCCTCGCTGTTGACTGTTTGTTTTAGGGCGTCCAAGTCTTTCTGCAACGCCCTTCTTGTCTCGTCCTGAGATTGTTTCAGCTCCTTGATAGCATCAAATAGCTGGCTTAGCTGCTGGTCTTTCTGTCCCTCTTGATTGGCGTACACCAACAATGGGATGCAGATTGATACAGCCAAGACACCTATCCACTGAAACACCGTCTTTCTTTCAATCTCTGAGGACATAAGAACTGACCTTACGCTGGCGTTACTGCTCCTGTAGCATCATCACCTTGTAGCACTACCCACTTGTCAGCAGGAGCAAAACCAGTAGACATCATCAGGCTTAGGCTGAGGTCAGCAGCCTGCACCACTACCATTGCTCTTGGCTGCTTGCCGTTGAAGTTAACCCCATCACCTGCGTTAACAGGATGAGCTGCTTTCTGCAAGTCAGCAAGCTTGATGGTAGGGAATGGGATAGCAGCCACAGTCCCATTAACCAGCTTAGGCTTCTTGTCGAATGGCCCAGCTACAGCAGTCTCCGCAGACGGAGTGATAGCAGCACCATAAGCCGGATACCATTTATCGGTTGGCATGTATCCGCCAGCGATACACAGGGCATACTTCTCCCCATCTTTCATAATGACAGCAGCGCCAATCTTCTTGCCTGAAATGTCATTATGGTTGATGAAGTGATTGCCGTTAGCCAAGTCGTCCTTGAGCACTACAGGGAAATCCAGAGACCCAATGATAGGCTCTTGAATCTTTGGTTTGGCATCACCGAAGGATGAACCAGCAGACAGGCTGTAGTCAGACGGGGTAATGTCTTCCGCATCCTTGGTTACGTTTGCCCACTTGGATACTGGCTCATCACCAAGAGCCATAACGATAGAGTGACCAGCACTCTCTAGCTGCAAGACACAAGACCCAAGAGTCTTAGCTGTGTGTCCTGTGTAGTTCACATTAGAGTTGCCTGAACCAAGCTGAGCAGTGGTAGCGATAGGCATCAGCACTGCATGAGCGAAAGGGTAGCCAATCTTTGGCTTACCGTCTGTTACGTTGTTAATTGCCATTGGATACCTCCTTAGGCTTCATTAGGGTACAGCAGGGCCAGCAGCTCAGCCTTGGTGTACTGGTTATCAGCTTCCTTGCTTGTGGCAGGTAACTGAGAGAGAGGTGCCGCTTGTTCTTCAAGGGCAGCTATCTTGTCGTCCTGAGCAATCAAATCATCTTCCTGCTGGTCTATCTTGGCTTGCAGTGCCTCCATCTCTGCTGCTGCAACGGGAGACTCATCTGCTTCTGACAGGCCAAGCTCTGCACGAATGGCGTTAGACAGAGCCAGCATAGAGTTGAAGTAGTCTGAGCGAGAGCCAGATGCACCGCCGCTGGCAGCATCCACTTCTAAGGCTCTTACACACTTGTAGCGAATATCATTAAGATAGCTCGCCTTGTTGTAGTCGAGAATAATCTTATTCTCAAATGCGGTTAAAGGTCGCATTGTCATTGTGGTTTCTCCGTTATTGCAATAAAGGTTTCTATCCCTATAGGGCGGTCTACTATAATAGACTAACGCCATCCTTTTACCTTGAACATAGACCCCATTAGTCCACCTCCATGTGCTTCATCTAGGGTTACATCCTCCCGGTGTTTACTTGGGTTCATCATCTTCTGTTGCCATTCCTTAAACTCAGCTTGTTCTCTCCGGGCCATCTCAATGGATTGGTCGAATTGAACTTCAAGAGTAATCTGGTAGATGGCACCTGACAGGGCATCCAGTCTATCATCATGCACAAGACAGCCTTTGTCTCGTGTAATCATGGACAACTGGAACAGACCAGAGTAAGTCTTCTTGACCTCATCAGCATAGCGCTCTACAGAGGACAGGTCGCGCTTGATAACGTCAGGGTGGATGATGATTCGATGAGCAGACAGGAGAGGCTCTATCGTGTCGATAATCCTCAGCTCTTTCTGCCCTGTTGCCCAGTGCTCCTCCAGCTTGGCTTGGTGGTACTTCTGGAACAAAGGAGCAATCATTGCTTGGAAAGCACCATTGCCGTAGTTCTTCTCGAACCACACTTCCTTGATGTTGTGACGCTTGGCAGCATTAACAAGCTCCATCATCTTGGATTCTTCATACCCACCGGGAACACCTCCCCACTCGCGGATATAAATATTAGAACCAATCAGAGAGATAATAGCATAGGCTGTCTCGTCACCGTTCTTACCACCGCCAGCAGGGTCGATATACATGAGCGACCTTTGGAACTTCCTTGTAGTGTAGGGAACGTCCATTGGCCCATAGAGTTTGTCAGTGGCTTGGTTGGAGAATATTGGGTATTGCTTTAGCTGCCTTGCATCATTGCACCAGATAGGAGAGGACACAGCCTCTGTCTCACTGAACGGCATCACTATCAAGTTGTTCATCTTGAGTGGGTAACGCTCAGCATCTGCTAGTCTGGTGTTGAGCATATACTGCAACTGGAATTTGCTTGGCCCTTGCGATATCTCCTTCTCTATGAGCAGCTCATCAGGGAACATCGTCGGAGTACAAGGGGCACCCTGTCTACCATCAATACCATGCCCTGTCTGCAAGCTTGTGTCAGCAAGCAGTTGCTCCTTGAGCATAGGAGCGAGGTATTCACCATAAGACTCCAGCTGGTCTTTGTTAGGATACCGGGCAGGCCAGATACGAACAGTGAAGCCACGACTAGGCAAGTTGTTGTATATAGACTCGAAGAACTGAGGAGTACCAAGATAAACAATATCACCTGACTGGCAGATAGACTCAAACTCCTTGGTCAGCTCTACCAGCAGCTCACGCATGAGGACTGTCCTTGAGTTCTTCATAGACTCAATGTCGTCTGCAATCAGCAAGTCTGCACGAGAACCCTGAGCGTTAGAGTCAACACCAAGACACTTTACGGAAGGTGCCTTCTCTGTCCCACGAAAGACCCAATGAATGTCATATGATTCCATTGAGCATCGGTCGCCGTTGAGCTTATCCGGCAGCAGTACCTGCAAGATTGTCAGTCCCTCAAGTATTTGGATAATCCATTTGGCAATCTCCCCGGCCAGCTTACCACCTGCTGAGAAGATAAGGACACGAGTTGTAGGGTCATGGATGATACGGAACACAGCATAGATAGCACAGAGAGTAGTCTTACCCAAGCCACGGTTAGCCTGAATCATTCTTAGCCTCTGACCTATACCTGTCTTGACTATCTCATAGTTCTGCTGCAAAGAGCCTTTTGGCTTCTTTTTCTTCTTGTTCTTCTTTTTCTTCTTCTTCTTTTTCTTGCCCAGACTAACAGCCTTCATTGCAAGGCCATTATGGAAAAGGTACTTACAAATATCCGCTTGGGTTTCTGTAAGGTCTGGGCCACCTTTAATAAGCTTATTGAGAGAGTAATTGGCAAAGTCCAAGAAACCCTCCTCCGTATAGGGGAAGGTCTCTTGTATGGCTACCAATTCCTCCCACATAGCTTTTTCTACAGACGGGTGTAGAACCTTAGCCATGTGTTACCTCCAGTCTACTATAATAGACTATTGCTGCTTTGCGACAGGAGCGCAGATACGACCACGCTGTTTCCTGCGAATCTCCTCCAGCTCCCCAAGTGTGCCCTTAATGTCTTCTGTCTCAACATCAGTAGGCATGACCTTGTTGTATCCAGTCCACCTAGCGGCAGACTCCAGAAGCTTAATATCCAGCTCAAAGGTTGGGTCTTCCTCAAGCTCCTCATCACTGAGCTTCTTCTTCCCTCCCTTGGCCTTCCGCTTCTTATACTCCTCTAAGCTTTCTTTGGCCCGTCCTAGTTGGTGTTGCAGCTTGAGTTTGTACCCTTGGTTGACAAGGTTGTGAACTACGCCAACATCATCAGCATGAGCTGCTGTACCACCATTTATTTTCTTCTTATCTTTAGCCATACTGTTCCTCCTTAGATGGCAGTATACTTGATACCAATAATCTTATATAAGATTCCGTTCTCTCTCACTATCTGGAACTTCTGCTTAGAGGTGTCTGTCATTCTCCAATAGAAGAAAGTCTCAGTAGACGCATGAAGCAGCCAACTTCTAGATGCAGCAGGAACAGCCTTAGCATACATTTCATCTAACTGCTTCTTAGTGAGTATATTAGATGAGTACTGATTCCTAGAATCATCACTAGCCAGGGTCATGATAGCGTCGAAGTCGCTCCAAGGCTGAGCAAGTGTGTAGATAGTTGTCCCAGAGTACGGTACTTCTTGGTTAAAGAGAGTGGTGTGTTCCTCATAGACCCTATGACTATGTCTTGCTGGAGTGAACGTTGTTGGCTTGCTGCTAACTTCACTCCATGTCGGCCACCTGGTCGCAGTTGCGGGTTTGTTTGGTATTGCGTTCCAGTCGGACGGTCCAGCAGGTCCTGTGTCACCTTTAGGTCCCTGAGGCCCTGTAGCACCTGTAGCGCCCTTATCCCCTTTAGGTCCGGGCAAACCTTGAGGTCCTTGAGCACCTGTAGCCCCGGTTGGTCCTCTGGCACCTACAGGACCCTGCGGCCCTGTGTCGCCCTTAGGACCAGCAGGACCAGTAGCCCCATTTAATCCGGGGTCCCCTTTATCCCCCTTAGGTCCTGTTGGCCCTGTCTGGCCTGCTGGACCTTGCAAACCCTGAGGTCCTCTTGGGCCAGTCGAACCTACAGGACCGGGTACGCCCCTATCCCCTTGTGGACCTTGTGGCCCTATATCCCTAATCCAAGCAGACCAGTTGCCGCTATAACAAGCCCTAGCGTACCTGACGCCATTGTTGTATACACTGTACTCCTGAATACCATCAGGCGGTGTAGCGCCTCCGGCAGCTCTGTAGTACCTCAAAGTGCCTGCTGATTGTACTGGATAATTTCTGTCTGGAAGCGCTGCGGCGTTAGCAGTCTGAAAGTAATAACCATAAACAGATAGATTATTCAGGTTAGCTGAGCCTAATGCTATAGCCGTTTGAGGAGTCTCTCCCGGTTTAGCAACACCAGCAGGACCCTGTGGCCCGGTATCGCCTTTGTCACCTTTAGGACCCTGAGGGCCCGTAGCACCCGTAGCACCAGTGGCACCTCTGGCCCCTGTATCACCTTTATCACCCTTAGGACCTTGTACGCCCTGAATACCTTGAATACCTCTATCCCCTTGTGGTCCTTTTGGTCCCTCTGGCCCTATGGGGCCCTGCGCCCCTGTGGCACCAGTATCACCTTTATCTCCTTTTGGTCCGGGGACCGTGGAGTCTTGGCCGGGGTCTCCTTTATCCCCTTTAGGCCCTGTTGGTCCCTGAGGCCCTGTAGCCCCGGTATCTCCTTTGTCTCCCTGAGGTCCGGTAGCTCCGGTCTCCCCTTTGGGACCCTGTGGTCCTTGAGGACCCTGAGGGCCCTTTGGGTCTCCTACGTTTACGAACCAACCAATCCCAGCAGAGGTGATGGTCCAGATAACCAAATCACCCGCAGCAACAACAACATCCTTAGCACCTACCGTCACAGTGCCTGCATCTTCCATGTAGTAAGACCAAGAGGCGTTGAGGGACGATGGGTCAAGCTGGTTAGCCTCAGCCACTGTTACCCTATCCTTAACCTCGATGCCCGGCCCTGCTGGCCCCTGAGGTCCTTGAGGCCCTATAGGCCCCTGAGGTCCCTGAGGTCCCTCATCACCACGCACAAGGGAATCATCCCAGAATTTGTTATCTGGGTTAGAGGGGTCATAGACGTTAACGAACAGACGCCCTAATGTCAGGTTGTAAAAGATGGAATCGATAGGATGGTCGTTGGGGCTAGGCTTGTTGTTGTCCTCAAAACCACCAAGCCAGAGAGAGCGTAAGAAAGCAAGATGCTCTCCTGCCTGTACCTCACTTGTGTTTGCATTAGCAGCAAAAGCCTGAGACTGTGTTGCTGCTGACTGTGCCTTTACTACCTCCTGTTGAGCCAAGGTAACTTGGTCTGCCGATAATGAAGCCGCCTCCTGAGAAGCAACGGAATGCTGTTGAGCCGCGTCTGCCCAAGTCTCCGCATCCTTTACTGCTACTTGGGCGTCACCGACAAGCTTATCAAAGTCCTGCTCCTTGGCAGACACAATGTCTCTTGCTTGCTGCAAGGTAACTGCATCATCATCCTCAACCGCCTCTTTAAGGTTCTTTATATTAAAGAGGCCCATATCCAAGTCAGCATCAGCAGGATTATTAAAATCTGCCATTTTCAAACTCCTTTATAAAGAGGAGGGCCGAGGCCCTCAGTCTATTATAGTAGACTACGCTCTGCGTGATTCTACAATCGCATCAAGGTAGTCATTAGTTATGGTAAACTTCGCTGCACTAAAGGGAGAGGTTACCACCTCTATGCTCATCTCAAGGAACTTATTACCGATAGCGGGGTCGTCAGAAACTACGTAGAAGCTTACAGGAACATCTATATAGGTCTGCGTTCCACTAACAGAAACCCATCCTAAGTTAAGATAAGTCTTTGCAACCAACCCTGCGTTAGGGCTTGCATCGTTTATCTCTAGGTCTAGGGCAAGGAAATAAGAGCCAGCAGGAAGCTGTAAGTTAATCTTACCCCTTATGTTAAATGTAGCGTGTGTGGCTCTTGGTTCTACTGTGAAGGTTTTAGAGATTGCTTTGTTGCCAAACCCTCCCATATCAAAGAACTCAATGTTTCTTGCAACAATGACAGACGCTGAGCCCACTTCTAGTTTTGAAGAAGGGACACCATCAATATATTTGATTACGCTGTCCTCAACTCTACTAACCACAGTCCATTTTGCAGAGTCAAAGGTAGAAAGCAGACTTGAGTTACCAGCTGTGCTCTGGTTGTAGAACCTAGCCTCAGTGAATCCCTTGGCTGCGTTAAACTGGACGCTCACATCATACGGCTGTACTGTTGCGTAACCTTGGGTAAGGTATAGCTGCTGTGCGTTAGCTCCTGTCCAGCTTGTCCCAGTGATGGGCAGGTTAAAGGAACGAGAGCCACGAATACCAGCTGCACCCTGAGGCCCCACTGGACCTCTGTCACCTGTGGCACCTTTAGGCCCGGTTGGTCCTCGTGGCCCTATTGGTCCCTGTGGTCCCGGCAAGCCTTGTTCCCCTCGTGGTCCTATGGGTCCTTGGTCTCCTTCCGGCCCAGCGATGCCCGGTATACCCTGTGGTCCTTGGGCGCCTCTTGGTCCTATGGGTCCCTCAAAGCCTTGTGGCCCACGAATGCCGGGAATACCTTGTGGCCCTTGGGGTCCCTCTGGCCCTACTGGCCCCTCAAAGCCCTCAGGTCCTCTCAAACCCTCTGGCCCTTGTGGACCCTCTGGTCCTCTCGGTCCTATGTCGCCCTGAGGGCCCTGAGGGCCTACAAGACCTTGTATCCCCTGCTCACCCTTAGGCCCCCTTGGTCCTACTGGCCCAGTGTCACCGGGTAGTCCCTGTGGTCCTCTAGGCCCTGAGGGTCCTTGTGGTCCTGCTGGCCCCTCAGGTCCTTGGTCACCTGTAGCTCCTTGAGGTCCTTGGATACCTATAGGGCCTCTTGGGCCTTGCTCTCCTATCTCCCCTTTCTCACCACGAACACCCTGAGGGCCAGTAGGTCCTTGTTCACCTCTTGGACCCTGCTCACCTTGAGGTCCTTGAGGTCCTTGGATAGGTCCTAGGTTTACCCATTGGTCATTTCTGTTCCAAGCGACAATATCCCCGTCAGAGACAATAATAGTCTGAGGTCCTGCAATCAACGTACCGTCAGCAGAAAGCTGATACCCGTCACCTTCTGAATGCTCATCGATAGGGATAGCGTTAAGCTCATCAGGAGCGACCTTGCCAAGCATAGTGACAAACTCACCTCTTGGGCCTTGGATACCCTGAGGAC
>CEGF01001629.1_pt1 | contig 19355 bp, 17 predicted proteins | sample 306341 | NCBI WGS metagenome assembly CEGF01 (sample SAMEA2755655, study PRJEB7226) | microbial mat metagenome | biome: microbial mat; feature: hypersaline; material: grass silage | place: USA | collected 2014-02-19 | depth 0 m
CAGCAAGATGGCGCTTTTTATTATCCGCCAGGTCAGATACCTATTTTAATTATTGATGAAAATCTGTTTGTTCTGGTTCGGCAGTTTGATTATGTAGTACTGACCGCCCTTTATACCGGTTTTGGTTTTTCTCCGCGAAGACCGTTCACCTTTAGGCTTAGGATTTGAATTGCTCTCGGCGTTGCGTTCTGCCAGCTCTTCATCGCTCAGCGTCTGATCCTGCTGTTTTGGCACAAGAAGATTAGCCAGATTGGTAGGTAATTTATCGGACAGTGTTTTTTTGATGGCATTACGGTAGGTATTGAAATTACCCCCGGTAAAACCGGTTTTGGCAATGCTGTCTAGGCTGCTCTTCAGGCCGGCATGTTCACCTTCGCGGTCAAAGTCTTCCGCTAGGTTAGTTGAAATCTCTTCAATAGTGTCACCTTTGGGTTCCATGCTGCGAATTTCGCACACCTTTTTCAACAGAACCATAGCAAAAATATCATCCCGGGCTTTGGTGTCCCAAGTGCAGAATTCTTCCCGCTCTTCCGGATCACGCAGGGTATCTTCCAGCAACAATAGATAGGTCGACCAGTGCAGAAGATTCGGGAAGTGTACCCGAGCCATTTCTTCACAGCTATTACGGCTTTTAACCATCAGATACTGCTCGGCAGGGTAGGCGTGCAGTTCCACCTGATCCGGCTGTTCACCAAGGTTGATCAGGTGTGTCAGGAGGCGGAAATCGATATTGTCCTGCATGTTTTTCATCAGCTCAGGAACCAGAGCGCGCTGGCGGATAAAAGGAATATCCGCCAAAATAACAGTGGCATTTTTAGCGTTGTGTTCTGCGCCGTTAAATTCACGTACGATATGATCGTTACGAGTCGGGAAGTAAAAGTCCGGGCAGCGCTCAAACATCTCACTGTTTTCACCCACCAGTACATGAGACAGCTTATCGAAATGTCGGCCAAATAGGCTCATGGCGTAACCTAGATAAAAAGTCATCGTTTTACGGCCACCGGCAATAGAGGCGTGGATGCGAGTATTGTTGTTTTGCGCCTCATTGCGCACTGTAGTCATAATAAAGTTGGCCAGTGCCTCGTGGTCTGCCAGATTTCGGGCATCTTCTACCGGTTTACCTTCTGCATTGGGTACCACCATAATCTGCTCGTCAGAGAAGGGGATCATAGGTTTTCCCAGTTCCTGACACAGTTTTTCCAGCTGCTGATCTTCAATCAGGCCCTTGGCAATTTTAGCTTTGCCTTTGGAGGTGGTAATGATCTTAATCTCTTTTGGCCAGGCACCGCCGTTACAGTCAATACCGTATAGAGTCTCAGTGACTACTGCAGGTGACATGCCTGTAATTGCTAAGAGAAGAGTGCGCTCTGTATGCATATGAATCCCTTCTGAAGTAAGAATTTTATTTGGGCTGCGTAGTGCCATGGATCAATAAAGCCTGAAGTTAGAAAAATATATTAATAAAGCTTTCAGCAGGTTTATCGACTAGGGGATCAACATTGGCCTTTTAAAAGCATCTGAAAAAAAGCCATAATCTGTGCTTGTCCGCCCCATGCCTGGCGCACATTATTGCCATCCAGAATACGGCAATGGCCCGTAACGCTGTTGCGTTGCACACGCCAACCATCACAGCTTGCGAGGTCATTCCACCAGAATTCACCACCCATAGTCGGTGTTTTAACGTTTGGTAAAAGGCCCAGGCGGTTGATCAGGTCGGGACAGGCTGCCAGAATTCCCAGTGCAATTGTAAGAGTCTTGGGGTTCATAAGTCATCTCCTCGGTGTATGCTCAAACAGTCAGGATCGTATTGTGCGCTCTTATCGGTCCCAAATAGGCCTGATAAATTTGTGTGTATCACACTGGATCACGAAGTAACGCTGTCTGCAGCTCTGCAAGATCAACTTCTCGTTCGTGCATTTGGCTGACGAGAAACTGAATGTCGGCTTGATGTTTTTCATCAAGCAGCTGTTGGCAGTCTGCCATCAGCTGGCGAATATCCCGCTTTGTCATATCGGCCAGTTGGTGAGCGAAGCTGTAGCTCTGTGTACTGGCGGCAGGTTCAGAGATACGCGGCTTCGTATCAACGACAGTATCCGGTATCTTGCTTGGATCGCAGACTGCCTTCAACTTGTCATTAGCGGCCTTATCTGGGGCCAGCTTTCTTTGCTTCTGCGAATCGTTCGATGCAACCTCGGCCTGGTTATCCTCTGGAATCTCCGACGGAGTTGAGTCTTCCGGCATTTCTAAGGCCTGAACCGAAGCGCCGGACTTTAAAGACAGTATACGGTCGTACTCTGGCACAGACGGCAGCATGAAGTTCAGGTTTTCACCAACCTGCTTTTGTGTCTGCTTGATCAGTCCGGGAGGTATGAAGACTCCAGTACCAAAGGATTCAATGGCGCGATCAATCTCTGCCCGGATTTTCTTTTTCCGGAATGCTTGTATGTTTTCACCCAAGAGCTCGGTTTGGCTGGATTCGACCATTCTCATTTCCTCTTCCTTGAAACTTTCCAGTGAATTCCGAAAGACTTTAATCAGTTGCTCAGTCACTTTTCCCATGACCTCTATACTGGCTTTCTTGGCATTTGCCTTACGGACCGAACGGGGTATTTCTGTTTGTATGCTCGGTTCAACCCGGTGTTTTTGTTTATACGCGCAGCGGATTTCAGCCAGAAAATTCTCTAAACTCCGGTGATCTGAAGGCGTAGACGACGTAAAGAACACTTGGTCTATCCCCTTGATCGTGACCTTCAAATGATTGTTGGAAGACTTTTCGTAGCGAAACGGAGTCTCCCCTACAATTTTTGCAATCCCTTTTATCGCCGAACGTTGGTAGGGCGTGTAGCTTCGCTTGTTGCACATATCAATTATCCCTCTTGAAATGGCTCAATGGTGTCCCCCAGCGTGCAGGCGCACAGCGCAATACTGGCATCATCGCCGGTTGTGCCCTTGGTAAATGCCTCGGAGTTCAACAGCCGGGTTAGCTCCCTGCGCTTCAATGTCTGCTGGCGCAGTGCATGCAGCCAGCTACCCACCTGTCCAGAAACCCTGCGTCCATCATTGGAGACCAGGCGGTCAGCCGCGCCGTCACTCATGGCAGCAAAGCCGGTAATATAGATGCCGCTACACATGCCGGTTTGAACATCGGTGGGCTGAAGGCTGTTATCAATAAACGTAGTAGAGTTGGCAAACTCGCCTTTGCCTACTTCGCCAAGAGTACTCAAGGTAGATTGTAAAGCATCATCCTGGTGACTCATGGATTCGGTTATCAGCGCGCCGTCACCCACCTTGACCCATAACAAGCGTTTTTGTCCACGCACCATCAGCAACAACGTACAGCGAAAGTCCTTCAGTGCGCGGCGGTGCTGTACCGCCAAATCATCCAGGATCCCTTTTGCATGTTTCACCAGCAGCAAACCAAAATTGCGAGCTTCACTTTCCTGTGGCGTATTCGGCTGATCCAACAGTAATGCGACTTGCTGTTCCAGAGTGTGTAGCAAACGTATCAGCCCAGTAGTAACGGCCTGAGAGCCAATCTCGGACACGGCAGAACTGCCGGCGCCATCCGCAACGATCGCAACTGGTCGCGGGTTGCTAACGGCAATCGCACTATCCTGACAGGGTAGGGGTGGGTTTGCATCTCGGTGTGCAAGCCCAGTCACCATTTCAAAACAGCCATGCCATTGCTGACCTGATTGTATCGGCTGAGTTTGTTTGGTTTTTTCTTCAGGCGCGTCATTGCAGTTCTGCGGGTCGGAGGTGCCCCTGGGGTTAACCTCCGAAGATTCGGTATCACCTCCCTTTGCCGAAAGGGGTGATTTGCGACGAAGGCTGGCAGCACTTATGACCGGATTGGTTCCAGTAACGCGTTGTTTGGACACAGGTGCTGTCTCAGTATGCACGGCTGCTACTTCGGTTTCTGTTACTGTTGGTTTTACAGGCATGCGACGGGCCTTTTTCTTTCGGACTGGGTGTTTACTCATCGTATTTGCTTCGCGTCTCAACTCAACTCGGCTCTGCTTAATCTAAGCGGTGATCATGACTCGGTTAAGGTGGCACTTGTGCCTCGGTACTGCTTTGATTTGGGTTCCGCTGGCTGAATGGCAGTATCGTGCCAGCCTTTATCCATCTCCTTTCGGTACAGCAACATTGTTTCCAGCCATTCATCCAAGCTGGTGCGCTTTGATGGATTATCTGCACCTTCGGTAAATGTGCTGATAAACTGCGTTTTCAGCCGATGGGGCATGTGGCTCCAGATGTTGTACCAAGGGCCTCGAGGGATACCCCGGTTGCCGATTCCGTACGCAAAATTGCCCCGTTTAAGGTTGGTAACCGGGTCATCACCGCCAACAATATCGTAGGGGTGACGTCCCAACATCAGGCACTTGAACAAGATGATTGCCAGGGAAAAGGCTTCACTTTCACGTGTGCGCTTAAGCTTGGAGAACTGTTGACCATGCTGCTCTTTAGGCGTCATATCAGGTGTGCCGACTGGACAGGGATAAAGCGTGCCCTGAGCCTGCAACTGGTAACTGTCACAATCAATCAGGGTTATCCTGTCACTGGCAGGATCGCAGAGAATGTTGTGCAGGTTATAGTCACCGATCATGACACCAAGGCTTTGCAGTTCCTTTAGCCGTTGCAAAAGGTTGATGAGGTAGGCGGTAATACCTCGGCGATCCACGCCCGGAAAGTGACGCTTGTAAAGCACAGCGTGCGCCAGATTGAACATGGGTTTGCCATCCGCTTTATACATGGCATAGCCGATCCAGCGCTTATCCGCATCAAATACACTGATTAATGGCCAGCTAACTCCGGTCTGCTGGCTGAAGCCAGGGATAGCACGCATAGCCTCGACTTTTTGCTGCAGTTTGTCGCCACGTTTGGACAGCTCTTTCAGGTGATATAGCTTCACCAGTACCTCATCGCGGTTGGCCAATGGGTAGATGACCCCTTCCCCACCTTCAGCGAGCTGGGGAGCAAGTGTCTGTGGCTTGCCCAGAGCATCAAAGACAGTTGTTACTCGTTTCATAAGCACCTCATGCTGCTGTTGGTGGGTAATGACCCTGTCAGCAGATAAGTCTACTGACAGGTGAAAGGGGTCAGATGCTGGCCCAGCCATTCATGGGAGGCAGGTCAACCGATGATGTCGTCGATGCAGATTGAGACACCCGACTCATACTGGCGGAGAGCCACTGGAAGAACTCACTGAACTTGAGCCCATCCAGCATGACAGCAGGCCGATGTGAGAACTCACCCAGTGCCGCAAGGCTTGCACCCTCAACTCCAACCGCCAAGGAAACCAGCTTACCTTCCGCTGAAAGCTGCTTTGCCCTCGCCGCGGCAGCACGCCATTGATCAGTAGGTACTCCATCGCTGATCATCACCAGCCATGGCTGGTAGTAGGGCACGCCGTTTTGCTTGTACTGCTTTTTGCGCTTGGCCAAGTTATCCAGTGCCAAGTCAACGGCTGCGCCCAGTGGAGTCGCCCCTCCGGCGGAAAAGTGCCCGCAACCCTCGACATTAAGAGCGTTGGTAAACGGCAGTTCCTCGCAAATCTGGCCGCCTGCCGTGATGACACTAATGTCGACACTGCAAGCTGCAACCTCATCCGCGTGCACAGCCTGCAAAAAGTGCTGCAACCCAGCGTTAAGCTGCTGGATTGGAGCACCGCTCATGGATGCCGAGGTATCCAGCACAACCGTGCAAGCACAGCGTGGCGACGGGTTCTCGATCAGATCGTTTTGGATGGCGAGTTCGTTGCGGGCCATGGTGTTACCTCGTGTTGTGGTTGAAAAACAGGACTGTGGCTGACTCACGCATGTGACCGACTGACTCAGCGTGTCGGCCAAAAAATCCAGTAAACTCATCTGTCCTCCTTGTACATGCCAAAGGTTGATAACGCGTTCGACATACTGTCTCATCCCTGCAGTGCCAAGCGGCGGCTGGCAAGCTTGCCAGCTATCTGTATTGCAGTGCAGGTCGTGTCGCTGCTGGTGAGGGTAACTATCCCACAGGCCATCTGCCGATGGGCGTAAACAAATTTGTGAGACAAGAGACCAGAGGAGTTAGGCCAAAAGAGGCTCGCTCTTGGTTACTGCAAGGATGAACGGAAAGAGAGTTAGCTCTGAAACAGGCAAAATGGCGGTAGGAAAGGACGGTTGCTTCGGTTATCGACAGCTGGCCTGAAGAGCTCCCAGGCCAAACGATGTTTTGCCACCACCATGCAGGGCGAGGCCATTAGCGATTAACGCACCAAACCAGTCTGGAAACGCTTCTTCGCTCTCAATGTGAAAGTCTCCGATAACCCCCGTCAGCGGATGGCGAGTATGCTGGCGGTTGGAGTGGCGAATCCAGGATGAATCCTCAAGCTGAGCTTTAACATGCAAGCCGTCGGCAAAGGTCAAAATTGCCCTGTTGTCTGGTAGAGGCAGTTCAAGATCAAAATGCTCACTGATGATGCGCTGTCGGTGTGCCAGTCCGATCAACACGTCATGGATACCGAATGTTTTGGATGTAAGCGCTTTTCCCTTGCGTTTGATCAGCCAAGGCGTTGTCAGCTTCAATTCCAGGTGTGTCAGTCCTGAAGGTAGTGCAAGCTTTTCGGCCGACCATGAGTTCAGTAAACAAGGGACCAGAGGCGTGCCCAGTCCGTGCTCCAGTCCTTTTGCGAGAGCCTGTTGCACTCCACTCTGAATAACAGGAGACAGGCCAATAAAATGGAGCAGAAAGGAGAAGCATTCGGTGTGTGCTACACGTCTGGAATGATCAAGCGGCGTCAGCAATACCGCCGGAATACCATCCTGGCCATTGCGACGGTAGCCCTCAAACAGATGAGCATACAGGCAATCAGGACGATGGACAGGAGCTTTTTCACAAAGGCAAAAACGTGATAGCAGTGCGTGTCCCAATACTCCGCGAAGCATACTGCCCGGGTGTTCAGGCAGATTCAGCGTGGTTGATGGCCGCACATCGACTTTCAGACTTGTGATTGCAGGGTGAGGAAAATAGTAGTGCGGTTGAGTTTGTGTATCCATACAACATCGATCCTGATGTCCACTTCGGCCTTGAATCTACCGTTTCCATCAGGGTATGTAAATCAAGCCTTACTTTTCTGGCGTCATCGGCGTCTTAATATGGTTTCAGAGAGCCCGGCTATTGAATCTTCTTCAGAATACGGGGTAATCTACAGGTGCTCTCGGACTGGGAGGCAAACAATGCTCAAGGTTACATCTGGTCAAATATTAGACAACTTGTTGGTCAAAAAACAATCAGTAAAAAGTAGGTCTTATCTGCTTGATTTGGTTGAAAAAAATATTTGGTTGGAGTCCGAGAGCTACCCCGATACCGGAGGGGATTAAGACACGGGCTGTTGGTCAGCGTAGCCTCACGCACAGTCCGAGAGCTACCCCGATACCGGAGGGGATTAAGACAGATATCAATGACTATTTTGGGCGTGCTGTCTCCGTCCGAGAGCTACCCCGATACCGGAGGGGATTAAGACGAAGACTTTAGTGGTAGCTGAGAAGCCTGCATTGTCCGAGAGCTACCCCGATACCGGAGGGGATTAAGACCTTTTCAGCGAATCCGCGCAGGCCAACCAGCGCCTGTCCGAGAGCTACCCCGATACCGGAGGGGATTAAGACATAGGTTCCTTGTTGCCATGTTTAACGGCATGAAGTCCGAGAGCTACCCCGATACCGGAGGGGATTAAGACACGGGACCCCACTCCATAAGGAGATCGTCTCTGTCCGAGAGCTACCCCGATACCGGAGGGGATTAAGACACAGCCGGTGAAAAGATGGGGCAAGCATTTGTGTCCGAGAGCTACCCCGATACCGGAGGGGATTAAGACCCTGAGGCTTTAACTGCCAGGGGAATGATGGCGGTCCGAGAGCTACCCCGATACCGGAGGGGATTAAGACGTAACTAGGGTTACAGCACGGTCGCTACCCTTAACAGTCCCAGAGCTACCCCGATACCGGAGGGGATTAAGACGTCTCAGCGGCTTGCCATTTCTGAATGGGTTCCGTCCGAGAGCTACCCCGATACCGGAGGGGATTAAGACGCTTCAGCCTTTGACGCCAGCCCCAGCATGAGTCCGAGAGCTACCCTGATACCGGAGGGGATTAAAACTTTGCAGCGGCCATGAATGCCTGGTGAATCCAGACCCCATGGATATATCGACTTGCTGGTGATTTCTGTAAAACTTGCTCCTCAGTGTTGCAGCCCACACAATGTCTTGGCATCTGAAACTAGGTTCTTAATGAGCCAGTAAGATCGACAGGACATTGCTGCCATGAATCCGATTACCTACATTTGCATTGCTTCCGAGTTCAACGTACCTGAGCTTGAAGCCTGCCTTGCTGTTCAGCCTTCGGATCTGGTGTTGATTGTCAGCAACTTTGAAAAAGCCTGCCAAGGTGCCCGGCGGCTTGCATCAACCGTAGAGAGAGCAATTCCCGGGATTAGGGTACATCGTCCAGATGAGCGCGAGCCTTTCGATGGCGAAGACATTCTCGCTGTTCAGCATTGGGTTGCCACTACGTTGATTCCATATCTTGCTGAGCATACCCCCGCTCACAATCAACAGATTCTGAATTTTACCGGCGGTACCAAGGCCCTGAGCTTGGCGCTGATTACTAACCTGAATTGCCGATATCTGCACTACAAAGGGATGGGTAAGAGCCGTATCCAAGTGCTACAGCAGGATGGTCAGCAGCTGCTGAGCGGTAGTGATGATATTGAGCCGGTAACGGCAACACCTCTGCAGGTCGCTCAGCTGTACGCCGGTGAAGTCAAAATTGGAACAGGGCTGCGGGGACAAGAAGAGCTGACCTCCGCATTAGCCAACGATATCTGGCGGGCATTGAAAGAAGAGGATGCTGGGCTGTTGCAGCTGTTTAATGCCTTGGACCGGATCTGGTCAGAGGGACGTGGTACAGCCGCTTTCTCTGACAGTAGTTTGGCGTTTTCGCTTGATGAATTGCTCCTGGGTCAACTGCCCGAACCTACCCTGACAAGCTGGCTGAATCGGTTTGCACAACTGAATACGCATTACTTTTGCCTGCAGCAAAACCGGATCACCATTCCGGGCAATGGCGCCAGAAAGCAGGGTAAATACCTGCGCCGTTGGATCAGTGGTGAATGGTTGGAAGAGTTGGCAGTCAATTGGCTGCAGCAGGGGGGTATGACGGCAGCGCACATTGCCCGTGGTGTGATAGCGGACAGCAAGGCGAGCAATCTGTCTGAGTCCGGCCGTGAAACAGACCTGTTTGTTCACCATCGCGGCAGAAGTTATCTGGTCGAAATCAAGGCTGACCTGCCTCAGGATGCCAATATGCGCTCGGCTGAACACCAATTGGCCAGCCTGGGCGATCGTTTTGGTAAAACTCAAAAGGTGTTGTTCATCGGCCCTCAATTGCAGCATAAGCTGATTGAGGATCAGCGCTGGCATCTTATTGAAGCACGTTTCAGTGGCAGTGGTATCCTGTTAGCCTTTGACAGATCCAGTTTGCTGCGAGCATTTGGTCTTGCAGCTGAGTCTGGAGTCTGAGCCATGCCGGCTTTACTGCTGCTTCGTTTTTAAGACAGTTCAGGAACCTCATTTATATGGATATCACCATCCTCTTGCCCGGCGCGCCCTCCCAGCGTCCGCATCACTACATTAAAACGGCAGAGCTGCAATTGGGCCACGAGGTCCACTGTACTGATCTGGAATCTCTGGTTGCATCAGGCCTGACCCGCAATGTTGCCTGCATTATCGCCGGTTTGAAAACCGATGTAACGCTGCAAGAGAGCGCCTGTCGACTCTGGCCTGAAGCTCGTTTTTTACACCATCTGGGCGATGATCGTTGGTCTACTGAAAGAAGCAGCCAGGTTGCAGCAGACGAAAGCAAGGCTGCTAAGTCAAATGGTGTGGCGCCTCAAACTGAACCGCAACAACCGAAACGATCAGCCATTAATGCTGCTGATGCGAACAAAGAGGCAGGTACAATCGCCTACAATATATACCTGCGCCATGCCTGGGGGGCGAGCCAGAATAAGGCCGAGATTCAACGGCTGATGCTACAGGCAGAGGAGTTGTCCAAGGATGTGAGCAACCTTGATCAGCGCATCCGCAAGGCCATAAGGGATGGCGAGACAGCGTACGAGCTGGGTAACGAATTGGTCAAGCGGCTCCGCGAACAGGGTGCCGATAGTGTCGAGTTCAAGCAATGGTATGAGGCTACCAAAGCGGACTGCCCATCGCGCGTCGCCACACACCTGCACAAGTTGCTCGGTAAGCAAAGGGAACATCTGCAGCAACAGCGCGCCAAAACCCAGCATAACGCCACTTATACCATTAGCACGCCGCCCCTGATCGTGTCTGCTGAGGGGCATCCCAATGCCATTACCAACCTGAACCCATCACCCAGTTGGACGGTCCTGGTCGATGAAACCGGCAAGGCGTTTGACAACGAGGTGGAGGAGTTAAACCTCAACCATAAAGATGTGGGCAAGGTGGTCGCGCTGGCGATTCCGCAAGGTGTAGGTCTGGCTCCACTTGGCGCTGGTTTTCATGCTGTTAATGAAAGTAATGCGCGGATCGAACGCATCTTGAGTGACCTGACGGCACAACCCGTTGGTATCTTTGGTTTTTCCAGTAAAGACCCGGTTGCAGGCCGTTTCAGTTGGCTGCAACAGATTGACCAGCTGGTCCGCTGGGTGCTTCGCTTGCTGCCGATGAAACAGGGGGTGCCGACTCGGGTCAAGTTCAGCATTGAAAACCGTGGCGGCTACAACTCCCGTGTCGACTGGAAGATCCGTACCGAAACGCTGCTGGCTGAGTTGCATCAGCTGGACCCCAAACGTTACGCGCAGCTGAGTTTGAGCATTGAGTTTATTGATAAAAACAGTGAGCCCTTGAATGGCTATGTGGATACTCTGGCCAACTGCTGGGGCAGCCCGCAAAAAGATAAGAAAAAACTGCTGCGACACTTTGCCTTGCCGGGCCATTGTCTGCTGTTGCCCAGCGGTGAACACGTTTACGAGCGCTTGTTATTGACTCTGGAAGGGGGTCAGGCATTGCGACCCTCTGATTGGTATGCCCTGTTGCAAGCGGCTGTCGATGAAGAGGGGCAGGCATTCACGCTACTGCATAACTGCCTGCAACAGCTGGGTGATACCGTCAAACAGCAGCCGAAGCTATGGGAAGGCTATTTACAGGAAGTCCAGGCACAGCTGCGGCTCAAATCGTATTCACTTGCAGGTTTGCAAAGTACGCTGGACTGGCTGGAGACGCACAAGCCCGACGGCGAAACGCTGCCTCCCCTGTTGTCATTGCGCCAACAAGGAGCAAGGCTGGCGCTGCAGAACCACCGTGGCTTTTGTGATATGGCGCTGGTTGCCAGTGCTTTTGAAACAGCCAATCAATTGATCGATGAAGATGCGCCACAAGCCTGCGAGATCATACTGCGCTCGGTTGTGGCGGCTACAAACGCTTTTGACTTCAATAGCATGGAAGGGTTTATCCAACAATGGCTGACACTCCCAGTTGCCAGCGTTGGGCTTCTTAACCATGCCAAGCTTTTATCAACTCAAGGGCAGTTGCACGCTTTCCGGGGTGAATACACCGCAGCGGATGAGTGCTTTGTTAAGGCGATCACTACATTTGAACGTTTGTCCGACCCACTGCAAGCTAGCAGAGAGGTGCAACAGACTACGGCCTATCGCCTGTTTGCCATGCTAAGTTCGCCTGAAACTGCATTCGAGGTATTTAACACTCTGCTTGAGAGCTACCTTACTGCGATGCTCCATTGCAGCATTGATCAGTTGCCAGGTAAACTGGCGCGATCAGGCTCGAATTTACGCTTTGCGCATCAACTGTATCTGCGTGCATTGCTCACTTATCCGGATGAGATGGCAGACCAGTGTGTATTCTATCTGGACACTCGGTTAGACTGGCAACAGGGTGAAGATCATCCCTGGCCGTTGATTTTGGCCTACCGTGCCTGGTTGCTCAGTGATGCAGGGCAGCGGAATCAAGCCAGTGAACTATTGCAGCAAGCCGTTGAGCTCTGCGAACAGCAGTCAGGCAGTATTCTGCAATGGTTGGGCTGTGTGATACAGGCTCTTGGTGAGCAGCTACAACTGTCTATGCCCTATCTGGAACCGTTGAACCCCAAGAGAGAGGCGCTGCGCACTTTGCTGCCGGCAGCACCTCACGCTGAACTGGATAGGGCGCTGCAGATTCAGGACCACAGCCGCTCCGCTCTGATCAATATGCTCAACCAAACCCTGCCGTTTAACTTCCATTAAGTATACGCAGGCCACGGCCTAGAGCTGTGGCCTGCCCCCCTTGTCTCAATCTCTCGCAAACATCCATATCTCCCAAGCTTGCCAGCTCAATTTTTTCACGTTCATTTTTGTATAGTGGTCTTCGTCGGCACAGGGATGGTGCCGCAGCCCTTAAACTGTCAGTAAGGATCAACATGGGAGAGGTCGCATGAAGACTGTTCAGCAATTTTTGATTCATCATCAGCCAGAGCTTTATCGAGCACTGCAGCAGCTGGACGATTTGCCGGTTGGCAATGATGCCCTGATGTTGACAGTAGTCGGTCTGGTTAAAGCCGGGAAAAGCACTCTGCTCAATGTGCTGACGGACAACCTGGAGCAGGAGTTCTTTAAAACGGCGCGATCCCGTGAAACTCGCGAGCTGAAAACACTCCGTGTTGGCCAGATTGACTATACCGACACCCCGGGTCTGGATGCGGAAGATACCGATGACCAGGTGGCGTTTGACGGCATTGTGACCAGTGACCTGCTGCTGTTGTGTCACAGCATGGGGCAAGGGGAGTTGGATCAGCCGACCTTGGATTACCTCAGCCGGATCAGTCAGCACAGCCAGTGCCCTCTGGCTGATCGATTGGTGTGTGTACTGACCAAGGCGGAACAGCCTGATGAGGCTCAACACGAGTTTGAGGCGCTGATCGCCAGTCAATTGGTTGAGCTGTGTGGGGGTGAACCGGATATTTTTAGAGTGTCGGCTAACACCTACCTGAGCGGAGTTCGTCAGGCGCAGCCGCTCCTGATCCAGTACAGCGGTATTCCTGCCTTGCAGGACTATTTGCAGCAACGGGTTGAGGTGATGCTGGTCGACAAAGAGCAGCACCGAGCCGAGCAGCGAGAAACACTGGCCAATACCCTGGCAGACCGCTTGCAGGAGATGATTGCCCAAGAAGAGCAGGCCTTTGCTGATCAGCATCAGGCGCTTTCACACCGCGTTGATCAGTTGGGTCAGACATTGAGTCAGGTGCGTACGGCGCTGCAACGGCGGTAAAGGGCTTTTATCCAAAGATTTGAACAGTCAAACAGGAGAGACACGATGCCATTACCTTTGATCTGGATTGCAGTTGCGGGTGTTATTGCCGCAGGTACCGCAGCGGCGGCTTACTATTCCGATTCTGGGTCTTCTTCCTCATCGGGCTCGGATAATCGCGCCGATGAAGAGGCCCGTCGCCAGCGGGCCGCCAATGCGGAGAAGCAGCGGCAGGCACGGATAAAGCGTGTGCATGCTGAATCGCGTCGGCTGCTGGCTGCTGAGTTGACAGCGCTGGGTGCATCGGGGCACCTGATGACACCTCAGGTAATTGCCTTTGGTAAATCAACGATGGTCAGTCCAAAAGGGAGCGGAAAGCAGCTTATTAATAACTTGACGCACATGGATGTTGGTACTGAATCGGCCCGGATGCAGATGGCGCATTTACTGACACAAATTGACCTTGGTGAGCCTGGGCTGCCAGCCATGGAATCTGCTGTAAACGAGCTGATTGCCCGTGCGGAGCGGTTGGAACTGATGCGTCAAATAGAGGCGCAACTGCGCAGCGGAGCACGGTTGGACGAATTGTGTGCCGATGCCATCCTGCTTATCCCGGATGTCTGACAGGCTATGGCATGGATATTACCCCTTCCCACTTCTGAGGATCTTGTATGCCACATACTCTGAAAACCAGTGTTGATCATCAGGCTCGCGGTGAGTTTCTGGACAGTTTTCACCAGTTGCAGGCAGCCTTCGCAGCCGTGCAGTCGGAAGTTCAGCAGCAGGAGCGTGCACTGATGCAGGATCAGGCCGATGTGTCGGCAGAGCTTGAGCAATTGGCACGGGCGACACAAGATCAACTTAACCCTGAACATCCGCTGAGTCAGATGTGTGAACAGTGGTTGGCAAATATCGCCGGTGTTCGTCAGAGTTGGCTCCAAGCTGCACAATCCTTTGATAAGGGCACGCGCTTGCGGCAAAAGCAGGGCGACTCCTTGCTGATCTATGTGTACGGCAAGGTTAATGCGGGGAAGAGTTCGTTTGGCAATCATATTGCCACCGGGTGCGCTGAGCCTAATGCTCAGCAGGTTGCCGCATTAGCCGCAAACGGGCTGCGTTTTGCCATGCATGAAGTCAGTGGCGCAGCGCTTGAGCAGTCACTGACGCAGGGGTTTGAAGTGGATCGAAAGGAATGCACCTCCGCTGTGCAGTACTTTACCTTGCCTGGTCTGACATGGGTTGATTCGCCGGGGTTGCACTCGAAAACAGCTCGTAATGGTGAGCTGGCGCGTCAATATGCACAGAGTGCAGATGTGGTGGTGTACGTGATGAACTCCGAGCACCCCGCACGCGAAACCGACATGAAGGAGATTGGTGAGCTCTTATCCATGGGGAAACCAGTGGTATTTGTGCTGACCCGAGCAGATGAAGATGAGGTTGCTGTTGTAGATGGCCAGCTGGTGTCACGCCCTGTCATGTATTCGCAAGATGATCGACAGGAGCAGGAACGCTATGTCATGCAAACGCTGTCGCGTCATTTCGGCCAGCATCCGGGGTTGGCACAAGCGCAGATCATGAGTGTGTCCGTACGCTGTGCTGAAACTGCCGATACACCAGAGGCGCTTGAAGATTCCGGCATACCACATTTTTTGCGCACCATGCAGTTGTACATCAAGCAGGAAAGCGTCCGGATCAAACAGGCAACGCCAAAGCTAAATCTTGCTGCATTCGCCCAGCGCCTGCTTGTGAGCACAGAACAAATGGCAGAGCAACAGGCCGACATACAGTCGGAACTGACAGCACAGCAGGACGAAGTCGAGCGTCGCTATCAGACAATGAGTCAGCAGTTAACACTGCAACTGAGTGATGTTATCGCCCGGGCCATGCAAAATTACAGCGGTGATAATGCGGCGTTGAGCAGCCAAATAGCGGCTGACTTGCAGCAAAAAGCCACTGGATTGATCCAGGTCGAACTGGAACAGCAACTTCACGGGATGGAGCAGAACATGGCATCCGCCATTACCTTTGACAGCTCTGATGCCTTGCCTGGATTCGAGCATGAGTATTCATCGTTCAACTACAGCGACCGTGGCTACAAACGTGCCTGGGGTGGGGCCGGCGGTGGTGCACTTGGAGCAGGAGTAGGTTTCTTGCTGGCTGGGCCTATGGGAGCTGTTGTTGGAAGTATTCTCGGTGGGGCAGCAGGAGAGGGGCTCGGGCGTGCCTTCAGCAAAGATTCGACTCGATCCATCCTGATTGGCGATAACCGGTTTGCAATTGAGCAAGCCGCTTATCAGCTGTTTTCAACGCGCATAGCGGACACGCTTGAGCAGGGTTACCGCACACCGATGCTGGAAATTCTGCAGCAGATGGAGCAAAACATCCGTGATTCCAGACGCCTGCTGGAGCAGTTTTGTCAGCGCTGGCAGCCGTTAACAGAGCCTTTGACCAGCACCGAGCGCGCATAACATCAACGGAATTGGAATGAAAAGGACGATACGATGACAGCCACACAACATCCAATGATTCAGATGCTGAGCACCCATAGCGAATTGCTGGGTTGTTACCTGCAGGACGGTCGTTGCCAGCGGTTTCAGGAGCATCTCGCTGCCGAATTGGTGCGCAACAAACCTACCATCATGATGTATGGCGTTTATAGTGCCGGTAAGAGTAGCCTGATCAATGCGCTTTCTGGGCAAAAGGTAGCAGCAGAAGGGCGCAGTCCTACTACGGAAAAGGTCAGCCGCTATCCGTTTGGCAGCTTCGCCATCGATGATACCCCGGGCGTTGATGCACCTCCTGAACATGAACAAGTGACCCGTGAGCAGCTGGAAAAATCCGATCTTGTGCTGTTTGTAGTATCGTCCTCAACAGCACTGGACGACCTGCATACATACCAGGCGATCATTGAACTGGTTCGCTTAAAAAGACGGGTCATGCTGGTGGTTAATCAGCGTGAAATCTCCCGCGATTGCGCGTATCAGATACAGCTGAATGATGAGCTGCGCCAGCAACTCCAGGAAAAAGCCAGGCAAATGGATGTGCCTGAAGCTGACGCCCTGGCTGCAGTGCCGATTCACTGGGTCAATGCCAAACTGGGTCTGGAGGGCAAGCTCCAACAGCAGCCTTTGTTGCTTGAGTCGTCAGGTTTGCCCGAGTTTGAACAAGCCCTGTCAGATTTTATTGAACAAACGGACTTCCGTCAGCGTGAAGAGCGTCTGGCCGCCGACTTTGCAAGACTTTTGGCTGAAGCACAGGCCGCGTTAAAACTGCAGATGGATGCGCTGGGCACCTCAGGCTTCCAGCGACTGGCAACGCGCCTGCAGCAGGAGCAGACCGGTATCCAAAGTCGTTTGGAAGGCCTGCTGCGACAGCAAAGCCAGTCGCTTGCGTCAGTTTTTAAAGAACTGGCAATGGCTGATCTGGACGACGCACAACGTGAGCTGCAACTCGACCGGCACATGCAAAGCCTCACCCTGGAAGTTGAGCAGCAGTTACAACAGGAACTGAACAGAGCAGCTGATGCCCTGGATCAATTGGTCAATGAGCTCGACCGTGAATTGTCGCCTGTCAGAGCACAGGTTGACCTTCCTGATGGGATTGAACTGCCCAATTCAAATTCCAAAACATTGACCCAGCCCAGCAGCGAGAGCTTGCTGCCGGAAGGGACGTTGCAGATGTTGGTTCAGCACATTAAATCCGAGCATCTTGTGAGTGTAATGAAGCTCGCCAAATCAGCACTCCCAAGCCTGTTCAAGGGTATTGGTCAGAAAACCATGGAGAAGTGGGCCGAAAAGATACTCGAAAAAATCCGTGTGGGCGGGCCTGTGGTACAGGTGGGCGTCCAGTTGCTCAGCGGTATTTATCAGCACTATCAGGCGGAAAAAGAGTTGCGTCAGCAACAAGAGATGATGGTGCGTTTTCATGAGGCAGTACGCTCAGGGGCCCAGCAGATTGCCAGTCAATATCAACACTCGGTGAGCCTGTGCATCAGTGAGGTATTGCGTCAGGCGTTGCAGCCGGCGCAGCGTTATATCGAGGATGCGATTGAAAAAGTTGATCGGCAGAGCCTTCGCTTTGCGCAAGATGCCAACCAACTGGCGCAGCTGGAAAGCCAGCTTGAGCTAGCGTACGGCCGGGGAAGCTGAGTAACACAACGAGCGTTATGCCAATTGGCTGAAGTCCGGGGTGCCCAGAATCAGCTTGGTTTTAACGCAGTTCATAATGCGTCGGCGGTAGTGAAAGGCATCACCGCCGGCGGGCTCCACCATTTTTTTCAGTAGCTTGCCCGCCAGGCTGGCATGGATCAGAAAGCGATGACCATTACACTCACGCATGACAAAGTTTTCTGCCTGGTCGGAAAGCTCCATCCAGCCAAAGTGCAGGGCATGCTCGATCAACTGCTTCAACGCTGCACGCGCGCCTTCCGCCCGGGCTTTTGCCAAAGCGACCAACTTCAGTCCACATTTGTATTTATGCAGGGTTAATGCCAGCACGACTCCGTCCAGAACGATCAGGTGCCACTCATCGGTGTCACTAATAAGCTCTTCCTGCGACGCAAAATGCAGACCGCCCGGAACCGTGCGATAACTCGCATCCAGTAAAGGCCAAACCTGGGGCAGATAAGCACGCTTTTCCTGTTCATTATTCAGCTTTAAAAACTGCATATCCCGCCCCCCTGTGACCGTCTGATCAATGAATGAGGGCAGTCTAAACCTGAAATAATGACTCGGGGCCTGTTACAAATTTGTCTGCAACTCGCCTCAGATCGGTGCTCAGAGCAATGCCGTTCGGCACTAGGTACAACAAATTTGTCAGCCAACACATTCAAAATGCACGCGCTACTATTCTCTCAAACAGGGCATTGGAGGGATGAGTATGAGCAAGTTGAACCAGTTCAAGCCAGGCCAGCACCTGAAAGTGAGTAGCGGCCTTTACAGTCATCATGGCATCTATGTGGGTAAGGGCCGTGTTGTGCATTACGCCGGAAAAAGTAATGGTTTGTTCGACGATAGTTGCAGTTTTGTACAGGAAACAGCACTGGCACAGTTTGCGGGCCAGCGTACGGTTTATCGTGTGTCTGAACCTGATGCAAAATTCGCAGCTGATGAAATAGTACGTCGCGCCAAAAGTCGGCTGGGTGAAAACCGCTACTCAGTTATCACCAATAACTGCGAGCATTTTGTCAGCTGGTGCATACATGGCGAACACAGCAGCGAACAGGTACAGCGTGCCGGTGTGGTCGTCGCAGCGGCAGCGGCGAGCGCAGGTGCCGTGCGTGTTTACCGGGCCAGCAAAACAACCAGTACAGTTGTTAATGCGGTTCGTTTGGCTGCGGCGTCATCATCATCTTCTCAGGCCGGCTTGCTTGTCTCTGCAGCAAGCGGTGGTGGGGCAGCGGGTGCAACGGCCGCTTTAACCGCTGGTGGATCAGTGGCAGGAGGCTCTGCTGCGACAGGACTTGTAGCGACGGGGTCAACCTTACTCGCAACACCGGCGGCTCCTATAGCTGCTGCAGCCCTGGTTACGGGTGGGCTGGTGTATGGCGTAGGTAAGTTCTTTGACTGGTGGTGAGGGTGTAAAGGGCTTGAAACCTGGATCAATACACGGCAAGCTTGAACCGCTCTCGGACCGGGAGGAAAGCAATGCTCGAGGTTACACCTGATCAAATATTAGCCAACTTGTTGGTTAAAAAACAATCAGTAAAAAGTAGGTTTTATCTGCTTGATTTGATTGGTAAAAATATTTGGTTGGAGTCCGAGAGCTACCCCGACACCGGAGGGGATTAAGACAGACCTTACACCCGGTTTGGGTGATGAGTCGATGTCCGAGAGCTACCCCGACACCGGAGGGGATTAAGACGTAGAAACGACTAAGCTGATTGCATCGGATGGATCGTCCGAGAGCTACCCCGACACCGGAGGGGATTAAGACCTACACACCTGACCGCGACACGCTGGGCCATATCGGTCCGAGAGCTACCCCGACACCGGAGGGGATTAAGACGGCTTCGCCTGCTTCTGCAATATTAACTGCAGAGTCCGAGAGCTACCCC
>CEGF01004454.1_pt1 | contig 19047 bp, 11 predicted proteins | sample 306341 | NCBI WGS metagenome assembly CEGF01 (sample SAMEA2755655, study PRJEB7226) | microbial mat metagenome | biome: microbial mat; feature: hypersaline; material: grass silage | place: USA | collected 2014-02-19 | depth 0 m
GCTTACCATCGCCGGCTCCTTCCTGTTTCTTGATCCCATGGGGGTAGCTCTCGAACGGATTTCCCTGGGTGCCCTGATTATCGCGCTGGGTATGCTGGTGGATAATGCCATTGTTGTGGTGGACGGCGTACTGGTTCGTATGCAGAAGGGAGAGAACGCAGAAAGTGCGGCTTCCGCTGTGGTAAAGCAGTCTGCCTGGCCGCTTCTTGCCGCAACCTTGATTGCTATATTGGCGTTCGCCGCGATCGGTACCTCTAACGATGCCACCGGAGAATACTGCCGCTCGCTGTTCCAGGTAGTGATGGTCTCGTTGCTGTTAAGCTGGGTAACGGCGGTCACTATCACGCCGCTCCTGTGTGTCATGTTCCTCAAGGCACCAAAGGATGATGCGTCCAATACCGACCCTTACGGCAGTGGTTTTTACCGACGCTACAAGACATTTTTGCGTGCCTGTATCCGCCACCGGGTTCTCAGCTCAGCCACCGTGGTCGGGGTGTTCGCGATATCGGTGTGGGGGTTCACCTTCGTCGAACAGAGCTTTTTCCCAAGCTCCACACGTCCGCAGTTCATGGTGGACTTCTGGTCGCCACAGGGGAGCCACATTGATGCCACCAGTGATGCGGCGAAGGAAGTCGAAAAGATTCTGTCCGAGCAGGACGGGGTGACCCAGGTGGCAACAACGGTAGGCCAGGGAGCACTGCGGTTTCTGCTGACGTACCAGCCCCAGCAGCCAAACAGCGCCTACGCGCAATTTCTGGTCAATGTGGACGATTACAAGATCATCGACGCATTGATTCCCAAGGTAGAAGCCGAGCTTTCCGCGCAGTTTCCGGATGCGCTTGTTTACGCCTCTCCCTTTGAGCTTGGTACGGGCACCAGCGGAAAAGTGCAGGCCAGACTCAGTGGCCCCGACATCGGTGAACTGCGGCGACTGGCTGACAAGGTTCAAAACCTCTATTGGAGAGATCCCGACACCAAGGGGGTGCGTACTGACTGGCGCCAGCAGGTAAAAATTGTCCGTGCCGAGTTGGCAGAGGAAGTGGCCAACCTCAATGGCATCTCCCGGGCAATGGTTGCCGAAGCTATCCGGGAAGGGTTCGAGGGTGTGATGTCAGGGGTGTACCGCGATGGTGATTTGCTCCTTCCCATCATCGTCCGCGCCGATGCGGTTTCCCGAACCAATATCGAGAGTCTGGCGAACCTGCAAATCTGGAGCCCGGTGGCGGGGAAGATGATTCCCCTGCGTCAGGTGGTTCGCTCATTCGATACGGTTTTCGAGGATGAAATTATTCATCGTCGTGATCGCAAGCGAACCATTACCGTCTTCGCTGACCCGGAGGAGGGCAGTGCCAGCGAGCTCTTCGGGCGACTTCGTCCACAGGTTGAAGCCATCCCCCTGCCGCCGGGTTACACCCTGGAATGGGGTGGTGAATACGAAGACTCCGGTAAGGCAGAAGCTGGCCTGGCAAAGACCATCCCGGTCTTTATCGGTGCGATGATTCTGATCACGATCATGATGTTCAACACCCTGCGGCAGCCGCTGGTGATCTGGCTGTGCGTGCCTCTTGCGCTAATCGGGGTGACCGCCGGGCTGCTGATCACGGGTCAGCCGTTTGGCTTCATGGCTCTGTTGGGCTTCTTGAGTCTCATAGGTATGCTCATCAAGAATGCCATTGTGCTGGTGGAAGAGATCAACCTGGAGACAGAGGAGGGCAAGGCGTTGTTGCCGTCGATCCTGGATTCCGGAGTGAGCCGCTTGCGTCCAGTGGCCATGGCTGCGCTCACTACGGCGTTGGGCATGATACCGCTGATATTCGATGCGTTCTTCGTGTCTATGGCCATCACCATCATCGGAGGGTTGTTGTTCGCGACGGTGTTGACCATGGTGGTGTTGCCGGTGCTGTATGCGTTGATTTACCGGGTTCCCATGGAGGAGCAGGACTCGCGAGCGCCATAATCACATTCGGCCAGCCGTTATTGCGCGAAGGGCGGCTACCCAGGCAGTGGATCTGCCTGAGTCGCCGCCCTTTTTACTTGCATCAAAGCGGCAGTTACTTGCCGTCGGCGTTGGGGGGTGGCGTGTGGGCCAGGTAGTAGGCGGCAGCCTTGATATCGTCGTCAGATAGCGTTTGGGCCAGCCCGTTCATGGCCTGGGTTGGGTCCTTGCGGTCTCCCTGTTTGAACGCAATCATCTGGTCGGCCAGATACATTTCACTCTGCCCTGCCAGCCGCGGGGCGATGGGGCTGCCCTGAAGCTGATCTCCATGACAGGTCACGCAGCCCTTGTCGGCAACCAGACGCTTGCCCTGCTCCAAGGTGGCGGTGTTGTCGGCAACCGTTTCCGGCATTACCGGTGTCTGGCGTTCGTAGAAGGCCGCGAGCATCTCAATGTCTTCGTCCGTGAGGCGTCTGGCGATTGACGCCATCGGCGGACTGGGCCGGTCTCCCTGCGCAAAAGCGTGTAATTGGCTTTCAATGTAAGAGGCGGACAGCCCCGCCAATGCCGGGTACTGGGTGTTTTGGCTTTGACCATTCTGGCCATGGCACAGGATGCAAGTATCCTGCAATTGTGGCCAGGGACCGCCATTGGCTTTATATGCCTGGCTCTGCTGATCCACGACTTCCATAAATTGGTAGCCTGCCCAGAGCTGAGGCCCGTATATCGCTCCGGCTGCAATGCCAGCGGTGACTGCCAGTGCGGCGCCGATTTTGGTTCCACGTTTCATGAGAGGCTCCCCTGCGTTTGGTTCAATGCCTGCAGTACGGTCAAGGCGGCTTGATGGCCGGAACGTATCGCTCCGTCCATGGTGCCGCCCCAGATCTCTGCCGTTTCGGTGCCGGACCAGATCAACCGTCCGGCCGGCGGCCGCAGGAACTCACCCCACTGTGTCCAGAAGCGTGGAGGAATCGGGTGGATGCAGGTGAGACTCCAGGGATCGACCTTGCCCCAGTCGTAGTCATGAAATTGGGTCGGATGGCGAGCCTCTTCCCCCAGCGCCTGAGCGTAAATATCCGAGAGTACGCGTTGCGCTTCGGCGGGATCATGGGACAGTTGCCCGGTGCGGGTGAAGGCGGCAAGTACACCAACGGAGCCATCGGGCGGAGAGTTGTCGTAGGCCCAGATCAGCGGTCCCTCGGTGGGCATCACCTGACCATTGAGCCCTTTGTCGCGCCAAAACGGGCGGGAGTAGACATGAACGGTTTTGCGCATGGGCGCGTGTGCTGGCCAACGTTTTTGCAGCTCGGCTCTGCCCTGGGGCAGGGCAGGGGAAAAATGGATCTGATTACACAGGGCCGGGTTCAGGGCAACGATCACCTGGCGGGTGCGAATAATGCCTTGATCGGTGTGAAGCTCAACAATGTCCTTGTCCCAGTCAACGATCTTTCGCACAGGGCATGACATTGAGAGTTTGTCTCCCAGTGTTTCTGCCATCTTGATGCTGAGGATCTGTGAGCCGCCATTAATGCGGGTCTCCTGGGCACCATCTTCGATTCTTTCCAGACTTTCCAGCCCGTCACTGGCGGTGTTGATCCATGACAGGTAGTGCAGCAGACCCACGCCGGCAGGCGGGGTACCAAAGGTCAGGCTGGTAGAGGAATTGAGCCCGATCTTGTCGATATTGCTAAGGGTCACGCCCTGTTGTGATATCCAGTCCGCTACCGTGAGTTGATCCAGTTCGGCCGCGTTCGGTGCTTTCCAGGGGGCTTCATGGGGCACCGTGCGTGCCAGGTCGTTCAGTTTTCTGGCAAGGCGATGGTCGATGCTGGCGCCGCCACCACTGATTTCCTCCGCATAACGAACGCCACCCGCCAAAAAGGTGCTTTTACCCTGGTAGTACTGATCGAAAGTACCGACGTTCAACTGGCGAGCCAGATCGGCAATGGCCGTCTGTCCCGGGCCTATCCATTGTCCGCCGGCTTCGGATATAACGCCGTTACCCAAATCATGGTTATAGGTTCGCCCCCCGACACGGTCTCGGGCTTCCAGAACCCGGAACGACTCACATCCGGCTTTCTGCAGATCACGGGCGGCGGTCAGTCCGGCCAGGCCGGCACCGATAATCACCACATCAAGCAGACCAGGTTTTCCAGTCTGGCCGGCTTTGCCACCAGAGAGAGCGGCGTTGGCTCCAGCCCTGCCGGTCAGGGCAAGGCCTCCTGCGATGGCCCCGCCGCTCAATGCCTGGGCCAGGAAGCGCCGTCTGGCCAGCGATGGTTTGTTACTGTTATCGGAATCCATGGTTTCTCCCGCAGTGACTGCTGCACACATTAAAATTACGACTGTTATTATAATTTATAACATTCGTTATGCGAGAATGAAAGGGAGCGCTGGAGTGGGTGTGTGGCGGACCGCTATCCTTACTCAACAATAAGCATGTCTGGTGTTGTGTTTAATGGGGTGGTCGCCAGTCGGGTTGCGCGGATAGAGCGACAGGTTTGAGGACTTGCGGAATTCCAGTTTTGTCGGTGGTGGAAAATCGGGGGGAATAAATGACGAAGCCCGCAAGGCGAAGTGCCTTGCGGGCTAGCGGACCGCAGAAAGAGAGGGTTTAGAGAGGCGAAATCAGGGTGATGACGGCTTCCAGCAAGGCCCTGGAGCGGGCCGGTTTGAACCGCTCCGGTTCAATGGGCAGCATCATTAGCCAGCCGTCACTGATGGCGCTGAGCTGGTCAGCAAGCAATTCCGCCTTGATATCCTTGCGCACCACCCCTTGTTCCTGCCCCTTGACGAGAATGCGGGCAAGCGCTTTCCGGAATTTGGAATAGCGTTTTTTGATTACGTCGGCGAAGGCGGGTTCATGCCTGGCGTGTGCGAGTAACTGGAATACCGCCAGCCAGGTGCTGGAATCGTCATTGCCGGTCCAGTCCAGCCATTCCTGGATGAGCCCTCTGACATCAACCGTTTCTTTGTGATGGTCCAGGCTGGCGTCGAAGTGATCAAACAGGTCTTGAGCGCAGGCAGAGACCAACTCTTCCTTGTTGGCAAAGTAGTAGGTGACCGCGCCGGTTGTATGTCCTGCCTGCTTGGCTACCTTCCGCATTGAGGTGCCGGCATAGCCTTCATTGGCTATCACCGCGATGGCAGCCGCCAACAACTCTTTCCTTTTTGTTTCTCGATCACCTACCGGTCGACCCCGTTTGGCTTGCCGGGATGTTTTACCCTTTTCTGGTGAGCGGCCTTTTGCGGCGTTTGATGAATCATTCTTCGAGTCATGCATAGCGTTGGCTGGCTTAAGTGGTTGAAATGCGGTTATCTCGTCCGTTTGCCTGATAATACACCTGACGATAGCGCCTGTGTAATCAACGGTTTCCGGTTTGATCTGTCGCTGCTGGGGAAATCAGCCTGACGACCCCCTCGATCAGGGGGCGAGCTTGATCCGATTTGAACCTGTCCCGATCAGTGGGCAAGACCATCATCCAGCCGTCGCTGATGGCGCTGAGCTGATCGGCAAGCAGGTCCGCAGGAATATCATTGCGAACAAAGCCGTGAGCCTGCCCCTTCTCCAGTTTGGATGTCAGCGTTTGCCGGAATTGTTTGTAGCGGCGCTGGACAATAGCCGCGAACGCGTTTTCGTGCCTGGCATGGGCCAGTAGCTGGAAAAGCGCCAGCCAAAGGTCGCCCTCATCCAACCTGGCCCAATCAAACCATTGTTCAATCAGGATCTTTATATCGGCGCTCTCATGGCTGGACGCCAGTAAATCATCAAAGCGGTCGAAGATACGGTGGGCAACCGCCATGTCCATTTCTTCTTTGTTGGCGAAGTAATAGGTGACAGTACCCGTGGTACATCCAGCGTGTTTGGCCACCTTGCGCATGGACGCTCCCGCATAGCCCTCCTGTGCTGTCACCGCGATGGCGGCAGCCATTAACTCAGCCCGTTTGGCGTCATGATCGCCAATGGGCCTTCCACGATGCCCCCCTGTCATGTCGCTACTGAGTGTCCCGTTCTGGACGACGGGCGCGGAGCGACGGGGTTTGGGGTGCTTCATCACTTCCTCGTTTTGAATAGCAAAACTCTACGAAACAGAGCCATATCGACGCTGCCACGTCGAAAACAGGCCTGGGACAGTGCCGTTTCGCCTGTTTATCCATCTTGCCAGTTTGTTGTGGGTTGCACCTTTTATTATGCCAACTGGTGTTACAAAAAAACACCCTCAATTATAGATAACGGATGTTGTCATTATGATGACGGCTTGCTAGATTCGTAACAAGTGTTATGGAAATGAAGAGATAAAACGAAAGGACGCGTCACAACAACAAACGATAAGAGGTCCATGTCATGCGACAGAGTCACCCTTTAACGCTACGACACAGGCTCGCCGCGATGCTGTCAGGCAGTCTCCTGCTGGCCGGTGCGAGTCAGGTGCAGGCCATCCAGTTTGAACTGGGCAAAGACAATGAGTTATCGGGCAGCCTGGATATCACCCTGGGTTATGCCGCTTCCGTTCGTGCATCGGATGCCAAACAGGAATCGATGGACCCGGCCAATAGCCTGCTGGGAACCGGCACCACACCAAACTATCTCTCCCACGTCCGCATACCGGATTCCGGTGACGTGATATCCAATGTTTTCAAGGGCACTGTCGAGCTGGGACTGGACTGGCGCAACGTTGGTGTTGTCAGTTCCGCGACGTATCAGTACGACACCGAGATCATGAATGACAAGTCCGTGGATTTCATGGGCAACCGTGTGCCCTGGAGTGAGGCGGCTGAAGACTATGCCGGCAACTACTGCGAACTGCTGGATGCCTATGCCTACGGCGCTTTTGATATCGCCGGCAATCCTCTGGATGTCCGCGTGGGCAAGCAGGTCATCAACTGGGGCGAGGGCCTGTATTTTATCGATGGCATTTCAACGCAAGTCCCGCTGAACTATAACAAGCTGGTTACCCCGGGCTCGGAACTGAAAGAAGCCTACATTGGGGTGAACAGTGTCTTTGCCCAAATGGGCATCGGCTACAGTGCCTCTATTGCGGCTTACGTACAAAGCGAATGGCGCAGAGCGGAATTTGGTCCCCGCGGTACTTTCTACGGAGACGATGTGCTTTTCCGTGGCGGTACAGAAGTCGACCCGCTGTTGGGTGTGCCCATTCGCGACCGGGATGAGAAGCCCAGCGATAGCGGTCAATGGGGTATTGCCAGCCGTGTCTTTGTCACCGAAGACATCGAGATGGGCGTCTATTACTCCCGTTACCATGAAACGCTTCCCTTCCTGAAAATCACCCAGCCGGGCAGCGACAAGGATCTGGGGTCAGCAATAGGGCTGCACCAGGTCTGGCCCGAGGATGTGGACATGTTCGGCTTGAGCATGGCTACCACCGTTGGTACCTGGTCAGTCAATGGTGAGGTGGCTTTTCGACCGGATCGTCCCCTGTTCGCCAACCTGGCCACCTTCGATGACCAGGGCCGCAACATTGAAGAGCACGACACCGTCAATGCGTCCATCCATGGCGTCTGGCTGGGCGGCGCCTTGCCGCTGGGTATCGATTCCCAGTCGGCGCTGGTGCAGCTGGGCGCTGACTACATCGACGGCGATCTGGATAACCTGATGGCCCAGTATTCCGTTGAAAATCCCGGCCCGCCGGATGATCTGGCCTATGGTGTCGCTGCTGAATGGAACGGTACCTGGAACGCCGTTTACCCCGGAACCAATCTCACCCTTGGCCTGTTCCTGCAACGGGACCTGAATGGCAACTCCCATTTCTGGGGCAATTTTGTCGAAGACCGGACTCTCGGCACGGTGTCCCTGACCGCCAATACCGGCAACGCCTGGGAAACCCGGTTGGGCTACAACTGGGTAAAACAGGACAACCCGCACTACGACACCCAGGACAGCGTCAATCTGTCTGTGAACTATAAATTCTGAGCCCGCGCTTAGAGGGAGAGACGAACCATGTTTAATAGAAAGATACTTTTTACGGCGGTGGCCGCCTTGACGATGTATGCCACCCATGGTGTTGCTGATACCAGTGCCGAGGACGTAAAGCGTCTGCAGAAAGACCTGACCCCGGTGGGGGCTGAACGAGCGGGCAATGCCGATGGCTCGATTCCCGCCTGGACGGGGGGACTGACTGAAGCGCCAAGCGGATGGACGCGTGGCGATGACCGCCCTGACCCGTTCGCGAATGAAGATCCTCTGTTCACGATCACCCAGGACAACGTGGATCAGTATGCTGACCGACTGACCCCAGGTTCCATTGCGCTGCTAAAGCGCTACCCGGAGTTCAGCATGCCTGTCTACAAGACTCACCGTACGGCCGCATGGCCAAAGCCTGTCTATGACAGCATTGCGGACCATGCCACCACGGCCAAGCTGGTGGGGGACGGCAATGGCGTCGACGGTGTGTGGGGCGCGATCCCGTTCCCGATTCCGGAAAACGGCAATGAGGTGATCTGGAACCATAATCTTCGGTTCCAGGGGACGCTTTTGAGTTTGCCTTCAGCCTTCATCACCGTTGTCTATAACAATGATCAGCGGCTCGAGTGGTGGTTCGATGCCAAGGTGCATTATACCTACTATGACAAGTCCATTTCTGAGAGTGTCCGTGATGAAGGTGTCATGGTTCGATACGCCTCCACCATCACAGCCCCCGCCCGTGATGCGGGGGAGGGTAACCTGGCGCTTGAGTTTATCGATGCCCAGGCCAAACCCCGCAAGGCCTGGATCTATGACCCGGGTGAGCGTCGTACCCGCCGTGCACCGAATCTCGCATTTGATACCCCGGATCGCCCGCTCAACGTGATCGACGATTACGACATGTTCTCCGGTTCGCCAGAGCGTTATGACTGGAAGCTGGTCGGCAAGCGGGAGATGTATGTGCCGTATAACAACAACGGCCTGAATTCCATCAAGCATACCGTCAAAGACGTCTACAAGACGCCGGTCATCAACCCGGAACTCACTCGTTACGAATTGCACCGGGTCTGGGTGGTGGAAGCGACCGTCAAGCCGAATGCCCGCCATATCTATGCCAAGCGAGTGTTCTACATTGATGAAGATACCTGGACCATTCTGGCGACCGACAAGTATGACGGCGACGGCAACCTCTGGCGGGTAGGGTTCAACTATCCGGTTACCGCACCGGAAGTCCCGGTGACCGCGGGTGGCTTTAACGTCCACTACGACCTGAAAGTCGGTGGCTACTATGCGGTCAACGGTGTAACGGGGCAGGACCGTGCGCAAACCTTCGATGAAGCGCCACCCGAGGCATCGTACTACTCCGCATCAGCCCTGCGCCGTCGTGGCCGGTAAGCAATGACAGGAATGAGGCTTCCTGCCCCTGAGGCAGGGAGCCTTAACGTGAAGATGGTTCCGGAACCTGTTCCGGGAAACGGCCGGGGCAAACCCGGCCGCAGAGGTAGTTTTATGAACCATAATTATAAAAGCAATGACACGCAGCGCTTTTGTTATTCATTGAGAGCGATGCTCGTGATTGGGCTGGGCGTTGCCACCTATGTGCAACCTGCCCGTGCTGATTATCAGGATCCTCTCGATGTGCCGGCCCAGGCAATGGCATCGGCTCCCCAATCCCTGTTGCTGGATATAACAAAGATAGATGACCGGTTAGTGGCCGTGGGGGAGCGGGGGCATATTGTCTATTCCGATGATCAAGGCAGTGACTGGCGTCAGGCGGATGTGGCTGTTAGCGCCCAGCTCAATGCGGTTCATTTTGTCGATGAGAAAGAAGGCTGGGCGGTGGGCGAGGATGCCGCCATCGTACACAGCGTCGATTCCGGTAAAACCTGGCAGAAGCAGTTTGATGCCCGTGATGCTGACTTCCCCGGGCCATTGCTGGATGTGCACTTCAAGAATGCCAGCGAAGGCTATGCCGTTGGCGTGTTCAACAAACTTTACCGCACCGAGGACGGCGGCAATACCTGGACAGCCTGGAACGATCACGCCGAGAACCCGGAAGGGTGGCATTTCTTCGCCATGGCACAAACGGATCCGCAGACGTTGTATATCACCTCGGAAGTCGGCCTTCTGTTCCGTTCCATGGATGGCGGCGAAAGCTTTACGCCGCATCAGACTGATTACAATGGTTCTTTCCAGGGCATTCTTGCCAAACGTGCGGCGGACGGTAACGACTGGCTGATCCTGTTCGGTGTTGGCGGAAAACTGTTTGTCAGCAAGGATGGGGGAGAAACCCTGCAGTCACTCGATAGTCATACCCGGGCCGGGCTGGCCAGTGGCACCTGGCTGGATGACGGTTCTGCCCTGATTGTCGGGGCCAACGGCATCCTCTTACACGTGGCCGTCGACCTGAATGCCGTGTCCCGGTACCAGCTGGATAATGGCCTTCCGTTAAGCGATGTGGTGGCGCTCTCCGACGATGACTATGTGGTGGTCGGGCTGGGCGGCGTCAACGCCCTTGAACAGCTGCCAGGCCGTTAAGCGGAGGGAAGGGTAATGCGTCACGATAACGACAATCTGAAATTTTCCATTCTCACGCGAAGCGTGTTCCACTTTCGCCTGCCGATTTTGCTTCTGAGCCTGCTGGCCACCTTAATTCTTGGATGGCAGGCGACCCAGGTTAAACCGGATACCCGGCTAGAGCGCCTTATCCCTGGCAGTCACGAGTTTGTGAAGAATGCCCGTGATTTTCAGGGTAAACAAAACGCCGGTGATAACAGCATCGTACGGGTTGCGGTCGCCCGCGATGAGGGTACGGTATTTGACTACGATTACCTGGTAACACTGCAGAAAATCAGTGATGAACTGTCCCTGTTACTGGGGGTGAATACCAGCAGCGTGAATTCTCTCTGGTCGCCGGGCATGCTGTGGTTTTCCATTACGCCGCTTGGCTACGACAGTGGCCCGGTGATCGATATGGCAACCTTCGAGGATTCCGCCACATCGATGGAGACCATCCGCACTAACGCCTTCCGGGCCGATCTGGTGGGAAGCTACGTCTCCAACGACCTGAAAGCCAGCATGATCGATTTTCAGGTGTTGCCGATCAACCCGGAGACCCAGCAACCGCTGGATCTGCAAGCATTCTCTGACCGCCTGGAGCAGGTTCGAGAGACCTACCAGGGCGATGGCATCAGCATTCACATCATTGGTGATGTGAAAAAGGTCGCGGATCTGGTGGATGGCTTTGTCCAGGTGGCCGTGTTTTTCCTGATCGCCTTCCTGATTACCGGGGCACTGCTGTTTCACTATTCACGCTGCGTCAAATCGACCCTGATTCCCCTGGTTTGTTCCGTGGTTGCCGTGGTCTGGCAGTTGGGGACCATCCACTTGCTGGGTTACGGGCTGGGCGTGTTTTCGGTACTGGTGCCTTTTCTGGTCTTTGCCATTGCGGTGAGTCATGGCGTGCAAGTGATCAATGCCATCGCCCATGAAACCGCCAAGGGCGAAAGCCGTTTCAATGCGGCCCGGATTACCTTTCATCACTTGCACAAGGCCGGTCTGGTGGCTCTGCTGAGTGACGGTATCGGTTTTGCCACCTTGTTCATGATCGATATTGGTGCCATCAAGGACCTGGCCCTGGCGGCCAGTGTGGGGGTGGCTCTGGTCATCATTACCAATCTGGTGCTGTTGCCGGTGTTGATGTCCTATGTGGGGGTTTCTGGGCGCTGTGTCGAACATGCCCAGCACAAGCTGGAGAAGCAGTCACCGCTGTGGGAAGGCCTTGCGCATTTCGCCCAACCGAAACTGGCTGGCGCTACCGTGATTATTGCGCTAGTGCTGGCGGGCGTAGGGGCCTGGTACAGCCAGGGCCTGAAAGTCGGGGATCTGGGCAAGGGGGCCCCGGAATTGCGGGCGGACTCCCGGTACAACCAGGACAACCATTTTATCACCAGTCACTTCAGTACCAGTACTGACTTGATGACGGTGTTTGCCGGTATGCCAGAGGGACAATGTGATGCCTACAAGGCCATTGATCTGATTGATCGCCTGGGCTGGCAACTCGCCAATACTGCAGGTGTGCAATCAGCCAGTTCTCCGGCAACCCGGGCCAAGATGAACCGTTACCTGGGTAACGAAGGGAATCTGAAGATGATGGCGCTGCCCAGGGACGAGCGTGTATTGAGCCGGGCGATTGCGATCTCCGGGTTTTCATTCACCAGCGCTTCCACGGACTGCGATCAGCAGAAAATCCAGTTGGAGCTGACAGACCACAGCCAGGAAACCCTGCAACGGGTGGTTGGGGTGATCCGCGACTTTTCCTCCAAGCATGATGATCAGGACGTCTGGTTCCGTCTCGGCGCGGGTAATGCGGCCAACGAAGCGGCCACCAATGAGGTCATCGAACGGGCTCAGCTTGAGATTCTGGCGTATGTCTATGGCATCGTGGGGTTAATGGTGTTGGCCACGTTCCGATCCGCCAAAGCGGTCATATGCATCCTGCTGCCACTGGCGCTGACGTCGCTGCTGTGTCAGGCGCTGATGGCGGTCATGGGGATTGGTATCAAGGTCGCGACGCTTCCCGTGATTGCCTTGGGCGTTGGGATTGGTGTGGATTATGGCATCTACATCTATAGTCGCCTTAATTCCTATCTGTCCCTGGACCATCCGTTGCTGGAAGCCTATCGGGAGACCCTGAAGACCACAGGCAAGGCGGTTTCCTTTACCGGGATGACGCTGGCCATCGGGGTGGCTACCTGGATTGTGTCGCCCATCAAGTTCCAGGCAGACATGGGCATCCTGCTGACGTTCATGTTCCTGTGGAACATGGTCGGTGCCCTTACCCTGTTGCCGGCGCTGAACTGCCTACTGAGTCGTGACAGGAGGCATCAAGCTAAATAACGGTGATGCCTTTTGTTGTGAAAAACCGGAGAGGATTGGCTGGTAACATCATTTAGATCAATGTTACCGGCTACCTTTCTTGGCCTGTTTATCAATAACGATCCGAGATGCTTTTTTCGGGGAGAGCCCTTATTTTCCCGGCTTTTTTTATGGTTCATCATGCCTTTACGGGAATTCAGAGCGGTCGGACGTCTGAGGTCGGACGTCTGACGCAAAAAAACAAAGCCGGCCTGCTTTCAACGCTTCCGGGGGGAGATAAGGGGTGTCAGTAAAGCTAGGGGAGCCCCAGGAGAACGTCTGCGGTAAAGGGGGAGTGCTGGGTCTACGCCCCGTTGATCACTAGTCATACCGGGGTTATTCGCTACGCTCACCCCTTCGGGGCCAGCCGTTGGCTGTTCTGCGCTGCGCTTGTGCTCCGGTATCTCCCTCCATTGGCAGAGCCTCAGAAAAGCGTCCCCTGAGAAGACCCCGGCGTAACGGTGTTTCTCTAGGGTGTCCAGGATCATTGAGTCGATTCACCCCCTGCAGATTTGCCGCTTGTCGCGTCAGACTTCTGACGTCCGACCTCAGACCCTGTACCTCTTTCCCTCTAACCCGTCGATCTCAAACCTATGAGTCGGGTATCGCCCGGATTCAGGCAAGGAAAAAGTGCAGTCCGAGCAGACACCTTTCCCCGGCATTCTCACCTTTCCTGGGCTGCAAGATTCGGCTATCTATCCCCAGGAATACAATTTAAAGAAAGAAAACGTCTGCACACGTTCGCCTTGCTTATGTGGAGAAGATAACTTGCACCAAACAGCGATGGCGCTTTTATGAAGGGCGCTGTGATTCCCATCGATATCGGTCGCTCAGACTGATCGCACCCGGTGAGTGGGACGGGCTGCCTGTCTTGCTAAGAAAATTTCCCAAACGCGATAGAGGGGGGACCCCGGAGCGGGTTTGCCCGCCGCTTGAGAAAGCGTCCCCGGGGTGGAGCTCTTTGTCGTTGCGGTGAGACCTTCGGGTTCGTGGCCCCGGGTTACGCTTTACCGAACCACCTGATATCCCGTATCGAAAAGAGGGGGAGGTAAGCACCTTGCCATGGCTCCCACTCTTTGATTGATGCGAGTGGACGTTGGCTTGTTATCCAGTCGCCCTTAAACCCGGTCCGTACTCTCTTGTTGCGCCTTCGGCCGCGAAACATGGGCAGTGTCAGGATCTGGCGGTTCGATACGATTGACTCCCACGCGATTTTGCCGAAGCGGTCTCTGGGAGATTGCGTTCGAGGGCGCAGTAGGCGTAATACAGTGCCACCGTCAGGAACGCCCAGGTGGAGAGGGCAGCGATGTAGAACAGGGTGTGATCCGCATCATCGCCAGGAATCTTGAAAAAGTCGTAGATCGTGGCGATGGTCTGGGCGGCCACCATGGCAGTGAGGATGCTCCAGCCGTGCAGCCGTTCGCCGACTTGAAACAATCGCCAGGCAAAATAGGCGAGGAAGCAGGAGCAGAGACTCCACATGACGAGATAGAACCAGGGCTTGATGGCTTCAATGGCATGCACCAGCGTGCTCTCTGCGAACGGCCCAAGGATATGCCGGTTCTCCGGTGCCACCGCAATCAGGATGCCCGCAGCGGCGAAACTGCCCGCGAACCAGAGGATTTCCGCGGTTCTTGACGGGTGGTAAGCGTGCGTCAGCGCCATCAGTCCAGCCATGGCGATCAGTGGAAAACCCGAGGCCCTGGAGAAGGCATCAAGGAATAGCGCATTGCCGTAAAGGGTAAGTGAAATACCTTCGAAACCCGGAACGCTGATCAGGAGGGCCGAAAACAATAGATTCGTGGCTGAGATAGCCACGATCAAGCATTCGAGACCGAGCAGGGAGTTTCTTTTCTTGAGAAACTTCCAGCCGTAGAGGGTGCCGGCAGCGATCAAGAAAACATCGGCGGCAAGAAAGAAAATGGTTTTGTACTCTTCCATAACAACTCCATAGAGTGAGGGATTGCAGGAACCGCCCAGGCTGTGTTGTTCATTGAGGTAATGCTTAGCCCAGTCCGAGACGTCTCCTGCGGCTAATGGCTGCCACTCGCATGCACTCAAAAGTGAATCGCAGTGCGGCCACAAGTCCGGGCAGTGGGGGGAATCGCTTCTGTGAGGCTTGCCCCTTGCTCCCCTCGATGGCAACAAACCACTGTTTGGTCAGTTCGGTTTCACGCTGCAAAGCAAGATCCGCCAAAATGCGACCGTAGTTGTGCGAGTTCACAACGCCCGCACCGCCGTAGCCAAAGGCGTAGGAAAGGCGTCCGCCATTCAGGGTGCCAATCTGCGGTCTCACGTCGAATGGTAGTGAGCAGGCGCCGCTCCAGCGCTGGGCTATCGGTACGTTCTTGAAGGCAGGAAAAACACTCCGGAACAGGCGCTCGCCTGCATCGTAGAATTGTGTTCGGTGCGCCTCGTCCATAGAGCGGCCCCGGCCCAGATAGACATCGCAGAGGTTAAACTGCAGCCGGCCATCGACCGTGGTCCGGCAGGTAAATGGCACATAAAATGTTTTGTCGTAGACCTGCTTCCAGCGAATTGCCGCCCGCTCTTTTTCTGGCAGTGGCTCGGTGATCAGCTGGTAGATATGAATGGGCATTTGTGCGCGCTGCAGGCCAAGCAATGGCGGTAGCAGGTGCGTAAAACCATTGGCTGCCAGCACCAGATGCCGAGCGTGCAGTTCGCCTTGCGGCGTTTTTAGTGTGTAACGAGTGCCATCATCTTCCAGGTCAAGGACTGGAGTTTGTTCGTAGACGTGGGCCCCAGCCTCCATGGCAATGCGCTTCAATTCGCGTACATGCTTGACCGGATTGACCTGGCCAGAATGGGGCAGGCGACACCCTCCTGAATAGGCGTCATTGTTCAGAAGCTGGCCGATCGCGGCCTGGTCCAGGACCTCACAGTCCCTTGCGCGGGGTTGGTTCGCCCAGTAGTTAACAATTTTCTCGAGGCCTTTCTCATGCCCCTTCAGCGTGGTGATGATCGCGCTGCAGGACTCGTAGTCACTGTCCATTTTCTCGCGGTCTATCATCTCTCGCAGGTGGTCAAGGCCGCTCCAGGCGAAATCCTGTAGTTCCTGCAATTTTTCCTGCCCATAAAGCAGGCGCGCTGACTCGTTATCAATAGAGGCATAGGGGACGGTCCAGCCAGAGGTACGTCCGCTGGCGCCAAAACCGACACACTCACTTTCCAGCACCGCGACAGAGGCGGAAGGGTCCGCCTTGCGTGCGCTATACGCCGTCGACAGACCGGTAAAGCCACCACCAATGATCGCTATGTCGACGTCAGTACTGCCTTGAAGTGGCAGAGAGGGCTGGTATTCGCCCGAGTTGGCGAGCCAGAATGACTTTCCGGCATGGTGCGGAATACTGGCCATAGGAATTCACTCCTGATTTTTGATGCTCGGCGCCGCCGTTAAATGCAGCCTGGTACAATAGGCGCAGTGATTTTCAGCCTCAGCTGCGGTCGGTTCTGACCAGTTCATCCACCGATCTTGGCGGTTTGGGTAGTCGACAATAGGGTAGGAACGCAGCGAAGAAATCGTCCGGATCGATGATGGTTTCCGGGGCGTGCACACCCGGTTGGTTGATTTTTCCGTCGATATAGAGCCGTAGGGCCACTGCCATGGGGATGCCGGTACAGGCGCCCATATCGTAGGCCGGGACCGCCATCAACGCGCAGGCCACAGAGGCGGGTTTGCCATCTTTCTGGCCCTCTGCCAGGCCAAAGGCTTCGGGAAGTTCCACAGCCCCCCGCAGTTTCCCAAACAGGATCTTCAGTAGTCCGCCCAATCCGATGATGCCTGAGACATTCTGCTGAGCTAGCCGGTCGGCAGCCTCTTCCACGGTAAGCTCGCCCTGGTTGACCTTGTCGGCAAGACCTCCCAGGAAGAGCTGTAGTTCGGGGCCCAGTACCATCAGGTTTGGCGCTTCGGCAAGTTCCGGAAAGTTGTAGCCCAAGGTGATCGCTTCCGGATGACCCACCCGATACAGGTCGCGCTTCCCGCGCCCCGGATAGTTGACCGTTACCGGTTCCATGGGCGTGCGGAACTGGGGAGCGCCACGTTCGTAAACTGGGATGGTGCCGGTCAACTGTTCCAGCCAATGTACGTAGGCCGCCGCAGCCTTATCCTTTTTTTGCCCCATTTCGGCAGCGGCGGTGTCACCGTCTACATTCCAAACCGTGGTCAGACGCTCGACAGAGTCCAACTCCCGATAGGCCTTCAGTGCCAGCAGATTGGTCACACCGGGGCTGATACCAATGCCCACTACGGCGGTGCTGCCCGTCTTCTTCGCCTGGTGATCAAGCTTCAACATATCCAGTGTCGGTTCAGGGTCGTCGCAGATGTCGAAATAAGGGCGGCCGGCTTTGAGCACGGCTTCGAGCACGGGCATGCCGAAGCGAAAGAAGGGCCCGGACGTGTTGAGGACCACGTCAGAACAACTGATAGCGATGTCCAAAGCCTGCGCGTCCATGATGTCCAGAGTCAGAGGGGCAGCCTTGGCGCCAATCTCATCCGCAGCCGCCTTGGCGGCGACGGGGTCAATGTCGGCGATGGTGATACGCTCGACCTCGGGGAAGTCTCTCACTGCAATCAGCCCGGCGCGGCCCATCGCGCCAGCACCGCCAATGGCCAGAATATGCATGTCATTTACCTCGAAAAAGGGCGTGTAGTATTGAAACTAGCACCTCTCAATAATTAACACAACGCACGTTTTTTAAAATGATATGGCTGCCTCTGTCGCCTTCCAAAGGCGTTGTCGCCCCCGATCCTGCGCTGGTTCCCCTGAGGGACGCCCCAATACCTCAGGGTTCCAGACTTATCAAAAGGGCTAACGCGTACGGCAGGGAAGGGTGGTAACGGCACGATCAAGGCGGGATGGTGAGGCGGGCCAAAGGTTCCGCCGGGATAGTTGTTGTATCTGTCTGTGGGGGACTACCGTGGCGGTAGCCTGAATACCGGGTGTATCCACGCCACGGCTCTGGCGGCCGCGTAGCTAGGCGGGTTCCTGAGTCGGTATCACCAAGCGCACGCCAAATCTGCTGCCCTGTCTGGTAGTGCTCTTATCTGTCCATACCGTTCCACCCAGATCCGCTTCAATCCAGAACGAAGGTATAAGGTTTGATATAGCAAAGGGTTAAGCTGTGGCTGCAAAGCGGCAAAAGCGGGCCAAACACACCCATGCATCGGGGTGTGGCCGGATAGATCTTCCTTTGCCATATCTGCGTTTGATCCTCGATTTCTGGCGTTTTGGGCCATGCCATGCCGTTCAAGACTTGCGTGATCTTGCTTGAAACAGGGGCGCTCGTGTTGGAGCGAAGCGAACGGTGAAGCATAACAAACGGAACACCGGGCCTCTATTGGCGATGTGGCGATAAGGGCGCGCTGGCCGGCAATCGATACTATCAGGCGGAGGCCGGATAAAGCATGGGCGGGAGGGAAGATGCGAAATCGCCATCTTCCCTAGCGGTGACCAGCAACGGGGCGTTTTTACACCTGCTCAAGCCCCAGATCGGCCAGTGCCGCGGCCGCGAATTCCCGTTGCTCGCTTGTCGGTTTCTGCTTCCAGTACAAACCCACCTGTCTGGCACCATTGTCCTGACAGGTCACTTTCTCCAAGGTATCGATGGAAGAGAGGGCGCGACCAACCTGATGCTCGGTGGCCATTTGCTTGAGTTTATAGCGGGCGATTTTCCCGACGGGAGTGAGTGGCATTTCCTCAAGGATAAAGGCGTGCTTTGGCCGGGCCGGTGGTTCGGCGATGCGTTCACCCGTATGCGCGATGAGCTCCTCGGGACTGACTTGCGCTCCTGGTGTCAGAGCGACATACAGAACCGGGAGTTCCCCCGCATAGGCATCGGGCATGGCGACCGCGGCAGCTTGTGCCACGGCCGGGTGAGCCATGGCTACTTCTTCGATCAGCAGCGGGTCGATATTGTGTCCGCTACGAATGATGATTTCCTTGCTGCGGCCGACCAGTCTCAGGTCGCCATCCTCGGTGACTTCGCCGAGATCCCCGGTACTGATCCAGCCATCGGTCGGACCGCCCTGGATGCCGTCGTTGGTGCGATAGCCCAGAAAAACATTCGGACCGGACACGAACACTTCACCGGTATCGCCGGGTTTGAAGTCGCGGTCCGGGCCACCCATCGCCACCTTCATCATTGGGATAGGCTTGCCGCCACAGATCGGGTGGTAGCCGCCATCGGCCTGTTGCGCGGTGGTGATGCCGGCGGTTTCGGTCTGGCCATAGAGCTGACACACCGGTTT
>CEGF01001275.1_pt1 | contig 18927 bp, 17 predicted proteins | sample 306341 | NCBI WGS metagenome assembly CEGF01 (sample SAMEA2755655, study PRJEB7226) | microbial mat metagenome | biome: microbial mat; feature: hypersaline; material: grass silage | place: USA | collected 2014-02-19 | depth 0 m
CCTGGCTGGGCATCAACCTACTCACCGCCTTTCTGGCCTCCTGGACCATTGGCCTGTTTGAAGGCACGCTGGAGCAGATCGTGGCCCTGGCCGTCCTGATGCCTGTCGTGGCTTCAATGGGCGGCATCGCCGGCAGCCAGACGCTGACATTGATTATTCGCGGCCTGGCACTGGGGCAGATCACCACCGCCAACATAATGCCACTGCTGAAAAAGGAGCTCAGTGTAGGCGGCCTGAACGGTGTGCTTTGGGCACTGGTCATAGGGGTGGTGGCGTCGCTGTGGTTCAGCAGCGCCGCCATTGGTGTCGTCATTGCTCTGGCGATTGTGATCAACATCGCCGCTGCCGCGCTCTCGGGTGTCTTGATCCCGGTGGTACTCGAACGCTTCAAGATCGACCCGGCCCTGTCAGGCTCGGTCATCCTGACCACCGTGACCGACGTGGTGGGATTTGTGGCCTTTCTGGGGCTAGGGACGCTGTTTTTGCTATAGCCTTAGCCTGCCCAAGCTGAAGGCTTCACCTGTACTGTCTACAATCAGCTCAGAGCCTTTCTTGTCATGTACCACTCGCCCCAGCTCCACCATCTGGTAAAAAAGATTGCGGGCCAGCTTGCCCTCCATACCGAAACGAATCATCAAATAGGGTGAGGGCTCGCCGGTTTTCGGGTCAGTATCGACCCGAATCGGATGTTCCGCATCAGCCCGTACCCGGTCGCCGGTAGACGTCGTAAAAATCAACTCAATCCCCTTTTCACCCTTCCTTCGCTCCACCTGGGTCACAAAAAAAGGTACATCATCCACCTGAATACCGACCTTCTCGACCGGTGTCTTCAAAAAATACTTATCCCCTTCACGCCAGAGCACACGGGCAAACATCTTCACCATCGCTTCACGTCCAATGGGTGAACCTTCATAGAACCAGCGTCCATCTGCCGCAATCCGCATGTCAATGTCGCCACAAAACGCCGGAGTCCACTTTTCCAGTGGTGGAATATCGGCTTCGCCTTCCAGCTGCTGGCCCAGGTGTGCGGGGTCAAACGTTGTACTCATGAAGATGCCTCACAGTGTCTGCAGAAGATTTCATCATCCTCTTCACTAAAATGAATATAATTCACAAAACAATCAAGACCAACCGGATAATGGAAAGCCACCATGAGCGATACCCTGCAACATAAATTTGCCGACCCTCACCGCAGCGTCTGTTTTGTGGGCACCACCCCACCCAAGGCCAGCACCGAGGAGATGCAGATGCAGGAGATCGCCGAACGTCTGCTGGCCAGGCTGGACACACTGGAGTATGACGGCCTGATCGTCTACGACATCCAGGACGAGAGCAGCCGCATCGACACGCCGCGCCCCTTTCCCTACATGGAAACCCGCGACCCGCGTGACTATTCGCGCCTGCTCAGCCAGAAAAGCGGCAAACCAATCATCACTTACAAAAGCGTTGCCCAACGTGACCGCGCCGATTTTGAACACTGGCTGGAACAAAGCTGGAATGAGTACGGTGTGCGCAACCTGGTACTGGTGGGCAGCCCCTCATCTGAAGGCGACATCAAGCTGTCGCTGAGTGAGGCCTACACCGCCCTGCAGGAACACCAGCACCCGTTTCATCTGGGCGGTGTGACTATCGCCGAACGCCACGCGGTAAAAGGCAACGAGCACGAACGCCTGCTGGGCAAGATGAGTAACGGCTGTGAATTTTTTGTATCGCAGGCTGTATACAATGCACAGGCCACCATCGACCTGCTCACCTCCTATGCCCGCAGCTGCAAGGAAAAGGGCCTGACACCACAGCGCATCATTCTGACATTCACCCCCTGCGGCAGTGCCAAAACGCTGGAGTTCATGCAGTGGCTGGGCATATCGGTTCCCGAAGCCACCCGCTACCGCATTCTGGATGCGGAAAAGCCGCTGGCGGAATCGATTCGTATCTGCCAGAACAACCTGGAACAGATTTTGGATGCCTGCCTGCCACTGGGCCTGCCGCTCGGGTTGAATATAGAAAGCCTGACCAACCGCAAAGCCGAAATTGATGCTTCAATCCAGCTGTATCAGCTGCTTAAGGCTACCCTCGACCTGCGACTGGCCGAACGGCACCTGGCTCAGGGCTGATCATTCATCAATGGGTGCTGTACCCTCTTCTTTCGAATCGTCTTGCTCTGCTATCCGGGCAAGCTCATTCTGAGCTTCCCGGTATTTTTCTGGAGACCAGATAATAAGCTTTCTTTCGAAATCGACCTCGTATTTGACTTGGCGTAAAAAATCCATGCCCAACAGTCCGTCGTGCCAGCTATAGCCTTTGTGATCTATAACCCGCATCGTTGCAGGTTGCATACTGAAAGGTCCGATGGACACCTTCCCAAACTGTACTTTAGAGACATCAATAACAGACCCATCAGCGATACGCGACTGACCGGCCGGTAAAAATTTTTGCATGAGTACTTTTGCAGCATCCTCGTGCACAACTGTGTTAGAAGCACCAGTATCCAACAACAGGTTTAATTCTTTCGTAATAGCACCATGAACCACAGTTACCGGTACTAAAACACCATTACCCTGTATTTCGATTGGTGTTTCCAAGGTTTTTATAAAATTTTTAAGTTGATCAGTACTACTCAAAGGCTCTGCAAACGGATCCTTTGCACTATTCTGCGCAGAAGGATGATCAGAGCTTGACCCATAAGATGTGTAAACTTTTGCCTTAGCTCTCTGCTCTTGGGGTATCTGACTTGCTCGGTCGACATACACTTTTTTACCACTATCATCGATATAGTGATAAACATCAGCTTTGATCTCAGTCGCTGTAAATGAAAGCATTAACAGCGAAACAGATAACATATAAATTTTATTCACACAAAATTTTCTTTAGTTAAAGGTTACTTACATTTTGATATCATAGCCATCAATCTCAAGCAGACTCTTGAGCAGTTGACGGTGATCCCCTTGTATTTCAATAACACCATTTTTGACTGCACCACCGGTACCACATCTTTTTTTTAAGCGCTGTGCGTAGGTCTTCAGATCTTCTTGACGCATCGCAATACCACTGATGACAGTAACCCCCTTCCCTTTACGATGCTTGGTTTCATATCGGATTCGCACTGTCCCATCCAAGCTGGATAAACGAGCAACCTCTTTTGCTTCAGAACAAGTACACTCATCAACCGGCAAAGAGCACTCGGGACAGTGCTTTCCATTTTCTGTCGAATAAACGAGACCACTAAGTTTTTCACGCAACTGTGACATTATACGTACGCCGAATAACCAACATGGAGCAACAAACTACTTCCAGCAATCATCTATGCTCCCTCCGGCGCCTTTGACACCCGTATGATCCAACGTCAAATTACCACAAGTATCTCCACTCATAGCCCCCTTGGGAGAGGCAGTGAGTGTATAGGTCGTAGCAGTCACATTAGAAAGCGACAAATCATAAAACTTGTCAGAGCCATCTTTTGGTGCCTCATCAAATGGTAAAGAGGGTGCATTCGCAGAACTGTCGATGTACCGCGCATTGATCGTGTAATAGCGCTCCATAAACTGGGCCAGCTCTAATAAATTAGTCCTGGCATCAGCTCGCCTTGCATCTCTTACATAACGGTCGTACGCTGGGTACGCGACTGCTGCCAGTATCCCAACAATCGCTACCACTATCATCAATTCAATCAGCGTAAAGCCTTTTTCACTCTTCTTAGTCTTCAAGCAACTCCCTCCACGATTGCCGCCCTTGCTGGACACCTCCACTTATCAAAATACACTTCGGAGTTGTATCGCTTGAGCCAGCAAAACAAACGTAACGTTTACCCGATTCTGATGTCACGACTGCCGGTGACTTAATGATACCGGAGCCAGGCTGTTCTTTTATACCTGAAGCGGGAAGAGTCACTGTTACTTCATTACCATCTTCGTCGATGATGGTGACTTCAACACTGTCATTACTGTTAACAGTACCATCATCGTTGAAGTCAAAGAAATCCCCAGCGCTGCGTCCACCATTTTTAATGGTAAGAGACATGATCCAGCTGTCACCACCTGCCTCACAAGGATCCGAGGACGGAATCAATGTACTGAATATGACCTCCTGGCCTTGAACAGAAGCACGCGAAACCACACGCTCACCATCAGCCGTTTGCCATTCCAAATCCAAAAACCATCCATCATCGTTAGCTGCTAGCGAGTTTTGACTAACAATACGCGCAGAATAATCACCAACAATTTCCTGCGCAATAATGCTTTGCTCCACAAGGCTCGAGCGTCCAGGGATCGGCGATCCAGTATCATAGATACCATAGAACGTATTAACCTGCACTGGGGAACCCAGTGCAGTGTCATTCACTTTAAAGTAACTTCCTGTACCAAAAAGCAATATAACATCGCCACTATCAGTCAAGGCACCATTCAATGGTGCGGTAATTGATTGCGCAACATCATTCTTATCGGTTGCAGAGAACAGCGGTAATGGGTTATTACCTTGTTTAAAGTCATTAATAAAGCCCCACTGATTGGTATTACTACCGTCAAGATCAAGCCGCCAAACCTTACCATCGTCGCCAGCCACATAGATACGATCAGCTACACGATCACGGTCTATATCAACCACAAAGGGTGAACCGAGCCCACCACTGGGTATTTCAAATTCGGCCACCTCGCTACCAGTTGCAGCATCGAGTATCCAGACAAAGCTTTCAGACTGCGGTGCTTCATAACCACTAGTCACAACCACACCGAAATCACCATTTGGTAGAGCAACAACAGCGGGTTGCTGAACAAGCTTACCCATTTTAGGGTGTGTAAACTCCCACAAAAAGCTGTTAACACCCAGCGCTGCAGGATTGGTAATATCTATGGCAAACACTGAACTACCACCAGCGCCTGTCGTGGTAACAGCAACTGTGCGCCAGCCTTTTGCAATTCCAAGCCAAGCATCTGCTATACGCGGCGTTCCGTCTACGTAATACTGATGTACATAGTCAGGCTTGGTAAGTTTATACAACGAAGCGTAAACACCTGCCGGCACATACCCCAGAAGCTCTTTGCCAGCATCCGAGCCTTCAGCGCTAAACACATGCAACATACCATCGTTGGCACCAACCACTACAACTGATTTACGATCCTTGTACTGAGTACTGGCTCTGAAATCACTATATGCAGTACCAATAGTCGAGCCGTATTGTGCATGGTTAGATAATTGCGTGTAACCGTAATTAAACCCTCCCATAAACTGCGGATCAGAGTTTATAATGTCACCCAGACGGCTATCCCTCTTCCTGAAATCATCTACTTCACCGCTACGGTCACCTCTTAAATAGTCAACTCGCTCACTTGCTACAGTTGTACTAACTGTACCGCCTATCTCATCATCTTTTTGCAATAGAGCTCGTTGGCTTGCAGACAAGTTATCCCAAACAAACGTTTTCGCCGAGACAGAAACAAATCCATCACCATTACTGTCACTTCCCAGCTCTTCCGGGGTAATTATAGTGCGGCTCGTAAGGTCAGATACTGAATCAAGCGCTTCAGCAGCACTCCAGGACTCTGTGGTGGCTACCAACCCAAAAGGATTAATGGGAAATGCAACAAGGTCGCCACTCCAGCGGGTACTGTCAAAGAGTGACTGAAAAATATATGACCCCGACCTGATACGATTTGTGTTGATTGAGAGCGATGTAGCGGTACTTAGCATTTCTGCAGCAATATCAGAAAATGCTTTCCGCAGCCCTCCAACCATATTTTCTGCATCACCTGCGGCATAGTAGTTGTCTGTACGCTTAATATTCCTATTCGACTGAGTCAATACATCAGAGTTTGTGTACCACCAATTTTCTTGAATGTCCGCCGCATCAAGGTCATAGGGTCCTGTTATTTTGTAAGGTGTACATGTTGGATTCGTTTGAGGACAGCGAGGTGTAAGGCCACCATATTTTGCCGCAAGCCAATACTGGTTCCTGGATATACCTTCCAAGATTTGATTTTCAAGAACATCAACCCAATAGGTTTGAATTGTTTGTTTTCCACTCAAATCTGAGCGAATATCCCTGGTATTAGCATCATAGGCAAGCCCCACCATAAAGGCAGAGTTGGCTCGGCCTGTATATTGGTTGCCTGTATTAATATTGATGCCTTCCAGACTGGCCACCTTATTGGTCAGTGCAATTACATCCACATCATTATCATTTGAAACCTCACTTGGCTTTGCAGGCTCGTCATTGGTGGAGGTAGAGCCTGGTAAATTCTTGTCGCGATGGGTATAGACATCACCGATGCCAAGAATAACGTTCTTCTGGCAAGTATATTGAATCGGATCATCCCACGTGCGAATTACCGGGAAGCCATCGACCCAGCGCTGTAGAGTACTGTTGCGCGGATTGCTTTCATGCGCTGGTGACTTTGTATCATAAGAAGGTACTCGGCCCAAGCCTCTGAAGTATCGGGTCGCTGTATAGTAAAGCTCACTGACAGGGTCAAATGACTTAAAGTTGTTGCTGTTCAGCTCGCCGAACTTATTAATATAATTTATTACACCACTATCATTTACGGTAACACCGTAATAGCTTTGAGTACTGCTGGCATCAGCCTGATCAGGATTTTGTATTAACTGCCCTGTCACGGCATTCCACTCAGCTCCTGAGTTCCCGACCCAACCAGTATTCGGGTTTCGTGCCAACTGGCCAATAAACTTCTGACTTGCTCTCATGACACCACCATCACGGAGCATATTGGAGTCATTCAAATAGCCAAACACACTATAGCGAATACGATTAGCGTATTCCTGAAGCAGGCCTTCAGGCTTCCAGCCTTGTGAATACTGTACACAATTAGACTCAACGCCTACAGCAGGATCGCAAACCTTAACCCTCACTGTGGCCTCAAAACCACCGCCTGAACTATTTTCGTATGGCCACTGTGATTCAGTAAACGCATACCCATCGACATCTAAATCATCGGCATAGAACGTGTGGCCACCATGGATATAAACTCGGCTAAACCTTGTATATGTTGAATCTGAGTTACTGGTAACACTTGCCAGCTGGTTGTTACCGTCTTCATCATAAATTGATAACGTATAGGTATTACCACCGTTACTCTCGAATTCGAAGTAATACCACGTTTCTTCAGATCGACTCCAATTCACACTGTTGGATATAGACGTGCCACTGCCTGCGTCTCTTCTTTCGATTCCAATTGAGCCGGTACTGATATTAAACCCGTAACCATTTGCATTGTCATCAGATATCGCTAGCCGCACGTTTTTGGCGCTAGAGCCATCGGTATCGGCTGCGAACCAACCGGTAAACTTGAACCCCACTCCAATATCTTCATCCAACTCTGCATACCCGCCTGCGGGGTCTGAATTTGAAGACTTCCTGACAGTGTTTCGTCTCCCTTCATATCGTCTCACATCGTCAAGATCACCACCGCGGTATTCTGTCCAGTCATCATTATCAAAGTCATACATATCCTCTAATACTGTGGATAATTGTGACTGACCTGAAATAAGGCTTGACCCAGCAGGCAAAGTAAACTGCATTTGTTTACCATAGCCATCAATGTTTGTGGTGATACTATCTGCATTAAAGGGTGTTACCTCTGCAACCAGACTCCGCCCCGAAACTGTTCGAGTAGGGAAGTAGCCACCCTGCCCGTCATGCCGTGCCTTTTCAACCCATGTTTCGCTAGCGGTATCCTTAAACCTCAAACCACCTGTTAAAGCTAATCGGAAAGGGTCAATAGTCTGAGTAGTCGCCCAGTTTAAATAATTTCCGCTCCAATAGGGGCCCGAGCACTTCATGTCTGATGTTATACTGACGGGCTCAAACCGACGCTCATCATCATTACTTGAACCTACATAGTCATAACATTTGTTTGAATCAAAATAACCAACATACTTACGTGTTACCGAAAAGTTCGGATCGAGGTTAGCAACACTGTTAACTGTAGGAAATTCAACGGATGGCACGATCGCTAGGTTTCCGGGTACATTCCCAGCCCCCAGATAAAGAGGCTCTTGGGCAATCTCTGCATATGTAGGGAAGTAGGCCTGGCTTGCTGCTATAAAAAGCAAACTCAAAATTGATTTTTTCATGATCCTTTCCCAAATTCAGCCTTCGACCAGATATGTAGACTCCAGTACAATATTGCCTGTACCAGTCAAACCTACTGACCTTGCGATAACTCGAACCAGCACCCCTGTAGAATCAATGGGCGCCCCCGCTTCAAGTGATATTTCAAAACTAGAGATTACTTCCACTTCCCAAGTAGCAGTATGTTGGCTTCCGGCTGCACTCACCGTAATTGCATTAGGGCCACTGTCTGCAACATTTGGATAACTGGAAACAACTGAAGCCTCACCAGTTCTCAAGGCTTCTTCGGCGGCCTGAAAGGCACGATTGACCTCCAGGGCATGCCCCGCCATACGTTCTTCCATCAAAGCGCTTCGGCTATTTGTAAAGGCAATAATGCTAATCAGCACTAACATGATCAGTGACACTATCAGTACTGCGCCACGCTCACCTCGCTGTGATGAAATTGCCATATACTTTGTTTCGGTCATGGCATTCTGTTCCTGATTACATTGGTAGTACTGAACACATAACGCAGCCGCCTGTCGCTGGTATCCACAGATGCAAATGGCGCAGGCAACGCACCCTGTGCAACTTCGATGACGTTTGCGCTCTCACTTTCAGTTAGTAGCCAAACACGCACTGACTTAACATCATTCCAGTCACTTACATCATCTGCTTCATTGAATGCGTCGGGTTCGTTGTCACCGTTGGAGTCTTCACCGTATTCAATCTGCATGTTAACAACGTTTGACACAAGCTCCTGGGGGGTTGACAAACTACCGGTTCCTGTACCCTGACCCAGCAAGATTCTGTACAGGCCTGGACGGCGACCATTCTGCTGCCCTATATAGTAAACAACACTATTGAAGCCAAGGATTTGCATATTTTCATCATATGCATGGCTAAAGTCATGGCTGCCCGGGTTTTTGTTACCTGGCCCAGGGTCTTGATTAGAATGACCACGTGAAAGCGATTTTGCAGTTTCAGAGCCACGGCTTTGAAACAGATCACAACCTTGTAGATCCGCTACCAACAGAATCGTGCCTTGAGGCAAACCACTGGCGGTATCCAAAGTAATGACGTTTGCATTAGCGGGCGTATTCCCTTTTGCGGTTGCTCCGCTGATTGTGGCCGCCGATTGTAGCGATATAACATCAGTACCTGAGACATAACCGGTCAGCAAGGTAGCATGATCACCTGCCTCGTTATTCCAGCCACTGACTGCAGAGTCCAGTGAGAACAAATCGGCACTGTAATTTGGATGCGTTTCATCAAGAAGGTTGTTAACTGACGGACAGTTCGCATCAAAGCCAGCCATACGAATATCACGAGACAAAAATTGGGTAGCAAAGCGGCCTGCCTCCTGCAAGCGTGCCACTGATTCATTAACTGCACTTGAACGCACCCCACTAACATAAACAAGCACAACACCCAGAATTATAAAAAGACCAAGTGCCATTGCGATCATGAGCTCGAGGAGCGTCAGGCCCTGTTGTCGGGGCAGGGTGATTAAATCACTCCTAGAGCCGTGACTGGAGCACAAAGCTTTGACTTTCCGGATCATCTTCTGTGGTTTCTCCCTGATCTGTAGTTACGGCACCACGCGCATCGTTCCATGTGACGCTAATTCTGACGACACCACCGCCCAAGCGGGTCACGCTGGTTGAAACTGGCATATCGGCAGACCCTGGCAGCAAGCTTGCTACCATAGTATCCCATGCAGCCCTTTCATCACAGGCAACCGTACCGCTACTGCACCCATCATCAAACCCGCCACTTAGCGCTGAGTCACGATACGTTCTCATTGTTTCAAAAAAATCGTAGACCAAAATATTGGCTTGACTGCGTACGTACGAACCATGATTGCTCTTCAAAGAATAGACCAACCCTGCCGCAACACCCAATAGCCCGATAGTAATGACAATAAGTGCTATCAGTACCTCTAGCAGGCTTGATCCGCGCTGCTTATGAATCATTTGCATTGTCATACCTCATCCAAAATCATGGACACCCGCCCGTAAGCCTAACCACGCCCGTTGGCAAAATTTGTATATTTGCACTACAGCTACCGTAACTAATTGCCATTGCGTGATTGGTGCCCGGCACTGTTCCGTCAGATTTACGAAGGCTCCCATCCGGACCATAACGCACCCTTTTGGCTGTAGACGAGTTTACGCTGGAACCTGAAGGGCCATCCCATGCACGCAGAACCTCAACAGGGGTGGTTGTTGTAACCAAAAGCCATCCACCGGACCAGTCATTACTGTCACTGCAAGACGCACCTGTGCCAGCGCACACTTCTACTGATGTACCGCGCACAAGGGCTGCTGCCCGTGCTTCACTGAATGTGGTCAGAAGAGATTCTTGTACCGCACTGAACCTGCTCCTTTCAAACTGGGATTGGAAGGATGGGATACTGATGGTCAACAGAATTGCCAGAACGGCAACTGTTATCATCAATTCTATAAGTGAAAAGCCGCGGTTGTTCACTCACCCTACTCCCTGTGTAACATGGCTGATAATCACAGTGTACATCATGATCACAAAAAACGATGCCCAAGTGCGATTTGACCGTCCGTAGCAACCTGCCGCTTCATGCAGTAAGGCTCAATTATCAGGATATACAGCCCAAAACTACAGGCTCACCGTAACGAATAACGCAAGGATTAGTTGATCCAGCTCAAGCATATCTTCATATGCCACTGCCACCTATCTGCCGCGCCAGATAGGTGGCGTAGTTGTCCGTCATTCCCGATATGAAATCCAGCATACGTCTGTATGCTCCATATAGAGTGGCCTCGTTGCGAGGCGCATGGATGCCCATAAGGCGCAGTATTTTTTGTGAGCGATAGCCGACAGCGGTTTCTCCACGAGAGTGCAACTCATACACGGCATCACAAAACGCATCCAGCAACGTACCTATGGTCGTATAAGCCCCTACCTCAAGCTCTGCCTTGCGCGTGTCGGGGAATACTCGTTCACGCGCAACACGCTTGGCTGTCAGTATTCCTTCTCGCACCAGCTGATCGCCGTCCAACAGAAGCTCTCCATTGTATTTACCCGCCATAATGGTGTCATAGTGTGCGATAAAGGTCGTTACAACCGAATTCACCATATTTTCCATCGCCTTGCCACGCAGGGCAGATATTTTTCTGCGCGCTGAGGCCTCTGTCGTAAAAATAGCATCATCGAAATCAAGGTCTCCGCACATCAGCAGCAGTATTTGCTTCACATCGTCAAATGTCAGGATATGCAGCTCAATGGCATCTTCAAGGTCAAGTATCGCATAGCAAATGTCATCTGCCGCCTCAAGCAACAGAGTCAGTGGATGGCGGCACCAGGTGTTATCACCACGCTGCAAAAGCCCCAAGTCTCGTCCCAAGGCATTCAACACAGGCAGCTCGGTTATGAACGAGCAAAATTTTCCGCGCTCACCCGAACGCTCTACACCCCAGGGATACTTGAGCAAAGTGCCCAATGTCGGATAGGTCAGGCGCAGCCCACCATCGTCCAAGTGGTTTTCAATGCGTGTGACCACCCGAAAACCCTGGGCATTTCCTTCAAATACCTGCAGATCAAAACGTTCAATATCAGACAACCCTTCAAGGCGCTTGTCATCTGCATGCGATGCAAACCAGTCCCGAATGGCATATTCACCAGCATGACCGAATGGGGGGTTGCCAATATCGTGAGCCAGGCAGGCAGATTGAACAATCAAGCCAACATCATGCGGGGTTACCCATGCGGGAAGATCCGCCTGAATCAATTCACCCACTCGAATACCCAGGCTGCGTCCGACGCTGCCGACCTCCATGGAGTGTGTCAACCGGGTGTGGATATGGTCATTCAAGGCGAAAGGATGAACCTGAGTTTTGCGACCAAGGCGACGAAACGCACTGGAAAAAATGATGCGGTCATGATCCTTGTGAAAGTGGCTGCGCCCCACTTCATCAGGCTGTAATGATTCATGCCCATAGCGGTGAGTAGTCAACAGGCGTGACCAGTCCATTTTTGCCCATGCATCTGTCATCTGACATCACACCACTAATCAGAGCCGGTATAAAAGCCGCGAGGCGATTTTTCAAGTACGTGGCGATGACTGCCTTTACGCCCGATGCCCAGCTTTAACACCAGCTCCGGGGATGCCTCGCCCGCTGTATCAGCCACTGACGTAACATGGTAAATATCTTTTACTCTGTAACGGTCGTCATCGTACTCGATAAACTCACCGATTAACGGACGTGCCGCAAGAAAAGCGGTCACTTGTGTCCCATCCTCAAAATACAGCCTTGAACGAATCATGGAACGCCTCCTTGGCACTTTTGATTACCAACAAAGAGTATAGCGCCGTCAAAAGAGATGGACATGAAGCACATACCCACTCTCAGGGCGCATTCCTGCAAAGTTCGGGTACATACTGATAGCCCTGTGCATTGGAGTAACTACAGTGCCACATGATATTTCCTTTTGTGCTTGCGTAAGGAGCCATCACCAGCCAGTTACCCTCCAACACCCCGGTTGCCTGATCACTGAACTGCGCCCTGACTGCTCCCTGCACGACCTCGACCTGTGAAATCAGATGAGAAGCATGCGCTTCGGGAGGTGGAAAGGCAAACTGGTTACTATTTAACTCAGCCAGCGCCTTACCAGAGTGAACCCCCTCAATGACGCGTAACATAAGGGGGCTCATGGCTGTCAGAGCTTCTGAGCTTTGTGCACGAGCGGTATAACCCTGGTAAGACGGAATAGCGATTGCGGCAAGAACACCGACGATCGCGACAACAACCATCAGCTCAATTATTGTGAAGCCTTTCTGACTGGACATAACAAACCCCGTTTGATCAGTTTACTTGACCTGCAATCTCTGATTCCTGGATGAAATCTGTTATTGTCGGGTCATTGGTATACAGATACTTGGCATATTCGGCTTCTTTTAACGCCTGCTCACGCTGCCCTGTATATAGATATGCATCGATCAAATCTCGATGTAAAACCACCCGTGGGTGTTTATCCAGATACTCTTCAGCCCACACAATAAACGCCTCGGCACCTGCACGTCCCCCTGTAGACTTGTCATGAAAGAACAAAGTACGCATGACATTTGCGTTCACGTAGTCGGTAAAATAGGGGTTACGCCCCAGACTGCTCATATATTGAATACTGTAGTTGGGATTATGCAGCGCAAAGCCGATCGCGTTACTGACATAAAACGAGTGCAGCAAGAAAAACTGAAGCGGCACTGCAAGCAGTAATGCGAGACCACCCAACACTTGTTTTTTGGCTCTGGACCAGTGAAGGTCAATGGGCGTTTGAGTACCCACAAACGCTATCGTCACAAACAGCAGCCAGACAAACCAATGGAAAACCGAGAGGTAAAAGGGCAATTCCACCTGAGAATGCAGCGTAATCGGCAACAGCAACGCCAACAATGCTCCGCCGGCGGCCCACCCCATTCGATAAAGACGGTACAGAACAGCCAGTGACGCCAACAGAATGACGCTCAGGGCAATCACGCCACCCTCAATGGCCCAAAGCAGCAGTTCATTATGTGGATGCCCATAGCCAACATACCCTATCAGGCTTTCACCACCTCGCTCAGCCTGATATTCAGCTGCCTTGCGCTTGAACACCCCGTCAAAACTGCCGATACCATGCCCTGCCAGTGGTGCATCCTTGAATGCCTCCCAGCTGATACGGTAAATGTGCGGGCGCACATCGGTACCTTCAGCCGCAAGCCGCTCGATCTTGGAGTAGGCGCGAAACAGGCCATCCCCACTCATGGAGCCTGCCACCCCACCCAGCACACACGCCAGTACACAGCCAAGGGTCATGAATGGCGTCAACCTGAAGCGATGCAAATTGGTCACTGCCAATACCAACAGCCCCAAAATAAGCCCCAGCAGACCGACCCGAGAACCTGCGCTGAAAATATTGAAGCTTGCCAGCATCAGCACGATGGCAATGGTCATGGTGTACCAAAGACCACGCTGACGTGAACCCTGCTGCAGCAACAGATAAAACCCCAGCACAACAGCTGTGGCCATCATGCTGGCTTGCATATTGGCCTGTAGATACATGCCTTGTGCAGCCGGATAATCAGGCATGGGTATCCAGCCATAACCCCAGCCGGGTGCCAGCAACTGCAGCACACCTACCAGCCCATGCAAGCCCAGAATCACCAGCAGCGCGAACAGCAATGGCTCCAGCATCTGCTGCGTTTTGAACAGTTTCAGCACCAGTAATATAAAAACAGGGGCACTGAACAGAAACAGAATGGCTAAAAACCAGTTGGCAGACGACTGTACGCCAACCAGCAAACCCGCCACCACAAAACCGACGGGGGCCAATAATACCGGCAACACATTGCGAGGCAGCTGTACGCCGTGGCCAGTTTTCAGTACATACAACCACACACCAACCGCCAAGGTGACCAGCATAATCAACAATACTGAGTTGGAGGGAATAAACAGCCCTTTCAAACCAATATTTTGGTGGTAGTAGAGTGAGGCAGCAAAACAGACTGCCAGTAAAAACGTGAGTAGTCTTGTCAAAATAAAAAGGCGTTATCACTTGTTAAGCGATAACGCCTCCTTGTATGAGGTGAAACCTAAGCTCGGGAATTAATTACCTTGGCAAGTTGCTGGCAGGTACTTAGATGCCATAGATGTACCCCCCGCAACACCTGCCACTGTAGTGCCAGTACGAACACCACAAACCCAGCTGACCTGCCCATTGCCCGAAAGTGACGCAATCAAGTCAATGGTTTCGTCGTTTGCTTCATCATTGCCCAAGTTATTAGTGGTAGTTACCACAATTTTACCACCGCTTGTCCATTCCACTTTATCAACATAATTGGATTTCTGGGTAATATCATCATCAAGCAAACTTCCATCACCCGGCAGGCGGCCATAAGCACTCGCATACTCAGATACCGCAAGTTTGGCCGGCGCTGCCGCAACCAGTGCCTCAGATACGCGTGCACGCACGGTGTAGTCCTGATAAGCCGGCAGCGCGATGGCGGCCAGGATACCGATGATCGCCACTACGATCATCAATTCGATCAGGGTGAAACCCTGTTGGTTACGCTTGATCATTTCTGTTTTCATGGGTTATCTCTCCAGCGAGTTAACATGTTCAAATGTGACATCAAGTGTACGACTCCTGTACCACTGATGCGGTGCCTGAATAGTAGGTCAGCCCTTGGTCGGCTGTCCAGCCTGAACATAAACTTAACGCAAAATTAACTTGAGCTGTATCAAGCGGGTACCATTTAACCGCCTTCTGTTTACACTATGGCTGCCGCTGTGCTTTGATTGCGCTTATCATACTTTCCTGAATTTTGGCTAGAGTCATCAGGTTACAGGAGTTCCGGTGTCCAAAGGTGTACAACCCCTAACAGGGCTGGCCAAGCGGCTGGTCAACGATGGTGTCTTTTCGGCAGAGGTCGCGCAGGATGCATTGATACAGTCACGCGACTCCAATCAATCGTTCATTGCTTACATCATCACCCACCGCCTGGTCAGCGCACAGCGTGCAGCAATGGCCGCGTCTGAAGAGTTCGGTCTACCACTGTTTGATCTTGATGCAATCAGTGATGAAGTGATCCCCAAAGACCTGATCTCAGACACCCTTATCAACAAGCACCATGTGCTGCCGTTGATGAAACGCGAGGGCCGGGTGTATGTTGCCCTTGCCGACCCAACCAATATTCAGGCACTGGATGAGATCAAGTTTCATACCGGTACCACCACCGAAGCGGTCATTGTTGAAGAGGACAAGCTGACCCGTCGGCTTGAACACTATCTGGACCAGTCCAGCAGTGTGATGGATGAGCTGGAAGACTCCAGCCTTGAGAATATCGAGCTGGGTGATGACGGCTCAGCCGATGAAGATAACCGTGAAACCGCTGAAGAGGCTGCGAACGACACCCCCATTGTTCGCTTTATCAACAAGGTGCTGCTGGACGCCATAAAGAAAGGCGCGTCAGATATTCACTTTGAGCCGTACGAAAAAAGCTACCGTGTACGCTGTCGTATTGACGGTATGCTGCAGGAAGTCCACCGCCCGCCGCTGAATCTTGCCTCACGGCTGTCGGCACGCCTTAAAGTCATGTCCCGCATGGATATTTCCGAAAAAAGGATGCCCCAGGACGGCCGCATCAAACTCAAGGTATCCGCGCGGCGCGCAATCGACTTCCGTGTTAACACCCTGCCTACGCTTTGGGGTGAAAAAATTGTACTGCGTATTCTCGACCCGACCAGCGCCCAAATGGGTGTTGAGGCGCTTGGTTTTGAACCCGACCAGAAAACCGCCTACCTCGGCACGCTGGAGCAGCCACAGGGGATGATCCTGGTAACAGGTCCAACCGGCTCGGGTAAAACCGTTACCCTTTATACCGGCCTCAATATTCTGAATACTGAAGAGCGCAACATCTCGACAGCAGAAGACCCGGTCGAGATCAACTTGGACGGCATCAACCAGGTACACGTGAACGCTAAAGTGGGCCTGACCTTTGCCGAGGCCCTGCGTGCCTTTCTGCGTCAGGACCCTGACGTTGTCATGGTGGGTGAGATACGTGACCTTGAAACGGCTGAAATTGCGATCAAGGCCGCCCAGACCGGCCATATGGTGTTGTCAACACTGCATACCAACAGCTCACCCGAAACCCTGACGCGCTTGCGCAATATGGGTGTACCTGCCTTTAACATTGCGACGTCTGTCAGCCTCATTATTGCTCAGCGCCTTGGGCGCCGGCTGTGTGAAAGCTGCAAGAAACCGATCAGCCTGCCTGAGGCCACGCTGCTTGAAGAAGGCTTCACCGCTGACCAGATCCCTGATTTGCACCTGTTTGAGGCTAACCATGATGGCTGCCAGAAGTGCAACCGCGGCTACAAAGGCCGCGTCGGTATTTATGAAATGCTGCGGATGTCAGGTGAAATTGCCGAATGCATCATGGATAACGGCAATTCCATTGATATACTCAGAGTAGCCAAGCAGCAGGGATTCAAAACGCTTCGTGAAGCTGGCTTGTTGAAAGTGGCCAGCGGCGTGACCAGCTTGGAAGAGTTAAACCGGGTAATCAAGACCTGACAGGGATAGATTATGGCAACTGCAACGAAGAAGAAGTCAGCACAACAGGCCCCCAAGCGCACCACTTTTGTATGGAAGGGCAAAGACAAAAGCGGCAATGAGAGCAAGGGCAAGATTGATGCAGAAAACCTTGCCGCTGCGAAAGCCCTGTTGCGCAAGCAGGGTATCAATCCTAGCAGGATCAACAAGGAAGCCGTTTCGGTCTTTAGCGCCAAAAACAAACCGGTCAAACCCGTCGATATTGCCTTCTTCATTCGCCAGGAAGCCACCATGATGAAGGCTGGCGTACCGTTGCTGCAGGGACTTGAAATCGTCAGTAATGGCGCCGAAAAAAACAAGTTGAAAGCAATTATCAATGATGTGCGTAATGAAGTGAATGCCGGCAGTGACTTTTCACGCGCCCTGGCACGCCACCCCCAGCATTTTGATGACTTGGTGGTATCCCTGGTTCATGCTGGTGAACAGTCCGGGGCCCTGGAAACAATGCTTGAGCGCATTGCCACTTACAAGGAAAAGGTGGAGTCCCTTAAGAAGAAAATCAAAAAGGCAATGACCTACCCCATCGCAGTTATCGTGGTGGGTATTGTGGTTGCCGCCATCCTGTTGGTGAAAGTGGTGCCTCAGTTTGAAATGGTGTTCTCAAACTTCGGAGCCGACCTGCCCGCCTTCACCCGCTGGGTCATCCGTCTTTCTGAGTGGATGCAGGAGTGGTGGTTTCTGGTTTTGATTGGCGCAGTTGCCTTTATTTTCGCTTTTTCCAAAGGGCTGGATAAATCGCAGAAGTTTTCTAACTTTGTAGACAGGGCTGTTCTCAGAATTCCTGTTTTGGGTCAGATTCTGCACAAGGCCGCAGTTGCCCGGTTTGCACGTACGTTGGCGACAACCTTTGCGGCAGGTGTTCCGCTGGTTGAAGCATTGGACTCGGCCGCCGGTGCGGCGGGCAACGTGGTGTACGAAAATGCCATTATTCAGATTCGCAACGGGGTATCAACTGGCCAGTCATTAACCAACGCGATCAACATGACCGGCGTTTTCCCCGTCATGACGGTTCAGATGGTTTCGATTGGTGAAGAAGCCGGTTCGCTCGATATGATGCTTGATAAAGTTGCCAGCTTCTATGAAGAAGATGTGGATAACGCCGTGGACAACCTTTCAAGTTTGCTGGAACCCTTGATTATGGTCGTATTGGGCGTTCTGGTAGGCGGCCTCGTTATTGCCATGTACCTGCCGATCTTCCAGTTGGGTAACGTGGTCTAACAGAACATGATCGAACTATTAATGACAGAGCCGCTGGTTGCGGCTCTTTTTGCTTTGGTTATCTCACTGCTGGTGGGCAGTTTTCTGAATGTGGTGATACTGCGTCTGCCGGTTATGATGCAACGCGAGTGGGATGCAATGCTGCAGGCTGAGGCCGATGCGTCTGCGCCCGTACCTCAGGAGCGCTTTAACCTGATGGTGCCACGTTCACGATGCGGTGGGTGTGGCCACCTGATTCAATGGTACGAAAACATTCCAGTGGTCAGCTGGCTGTTCTTGCGTGGCCGCTGCAGTAATTGCGGCACGCGCATCTCAGTGCGTTATCCGCTGGTCGAGCTGATCACAGGCCTGATCGGGGGCTGGTTGATCTGGCATTTCGGCCTGACACCTCAGGGCATGGCACTGGTGGTGCTGAGCTGGGCGCTCATTGTGCTCACCTTTATCGACCTGGACCACCAACTGCTGCCCGACAGTATCACTCTGCCCCTGTTGTGGCTGGGGCTGCTGCTGAATAC
>CEGF01000597.1_pt1 | contig 18594 bp, 17 predicted proteins | sample 306341 | NCBI WGS metagenome assembly CEGF01 (sample SAMEA2755655, study PRJEB7226) | microbial mat metagenome | biome: microbial mat; feature: hypersaline; material: grass silage | place: USA | collected 2014-02-19 | depth 0 m
GAGCAATGGTTTGGTCGATTTGTTGAAGGCGAATAACGTCACGCAGACCGTCATTATTCAGCTGCCCCAAGCGTTCGCCCGATACATTCAAGCCATACAAGCCCAGGCCTCCGCTGATTAACAGCAGAAGTCCAGCCACGACAATCATGCCGACCAACTTGGCACGAATGGTATCCAGGCGAACGCGCGCCAAACGCTTAATCACCCCTTTCTGGCGTAACCGGCCTTTATCTAAGTAGAACCGCTTGTTGCGGCCTTCGCGTATGTCAGCGTACGCCTGCTCCGCCTGGGCAATCGCTTCACGACTTGCCTGCACGCGCACCGAGGTGTAGCCCACGACTTGCCCATCTTCAATAATCGGCGTAACGCTGGCATTTACCCAGTAGTGGTCGCCATTTTTGCAGCGGTTTTTGACCAGCCCTCGCCACGTTTCCCCCGTTTTGACGGTTTTCCAGAGGTTTTCAAAGGCTGCCGGCGGCATATCCGGGTGGCGTACCAGGTTATGCGGCGCACCTATCAGCTCTGCGTGTTCAAAGCCGCTAATATCGATAAACGCAGGGTTGGCATAGGTGATGCGTCCCTTGGTATCGGTACGCGAGACTAGGAAGTCGTCTTCTTTTAGTTCGATTTCACGCTGAGAGACTGGTTGGTTGTTACGCATGGTGTGCCTTTTTTTAATGTTTTATTTTTCAAAAAGAGTGCGCCTGCCCTACCAAGCAAATTAAAACGATGACCACTCTTCTGTTTCTGCTACTGGCTGTGGACGCCTTGTTGCGGGTTTTGACGCTGCCGCTGGCAATACAGCCGGAGTGCACGGGGCAGATAATTCAGTGACCCGAAAGCGCTCAACCGCCTCGCGTAAGCGTGCGGCTTCGCTTTCAAGTTCATTGGCGCTGCGCGCGGCTTGCTGCACCAGTTGAGCATTTTGTTGCACAACCTGATCCATTTGCGCCACGGCCTGATTCACTTGGCCAATGCCGCTACTCTGCTGCTCAGAAGCGGCGGCGATTTCATCCATGATATCGCTGACGCGCTGCACAGCACCCACGAGATCCTGCATGGTTTGTCCAGCTTGATTGACCCGCTGAGTGCCGGTATCTACCTTGCTGAGCGATGCATCAATCAGCGTGCGAATCTCTTTGGCGGCAGCGGCGCTGCGACTGGCTAAGCTACGTACTTCCTGTGCCACCACGGCGAAGCCTCTGCCATGCTCGCCAGCACGCGCCGCTTCCACCGAAGCATTCAGCGCCAGAATATTGGTCTGAAACGCAATATTATCGATAACGGTAATAATATCAGCGACTTGATGAGAACTTGCGCTTATGTCTTGCATGGTGCTGACGATCTCACCAACCTCTTCTCCACTACGGCGGGCTGTCAGGGTCGCGCTCCCGGCCAATTGGCTGGCTTGGCGGGCATTTTCAGCATTATGACCCACCGTTGAGGCTAACTGCTCCATGCTGGAAGCCGTCTCCTCTAACGAGGTGGCCTGCTGCTCGGTGCGCGAAGAAAGGTCGTTATTGCCGCTGGCTATTTGCTGAGAGCGCTCATAAATCGATGTACCGCTGGTGCGCACGGTACCTACCGTTTGCGAGAGTGAGCTCTGCATATGGGCCATGGCGCTATAAAGCCGCCCTATTTCGTTATTACCCGGAGAGGTAATGGCCTGGCTTAGATCCCCCTGGGCCATACGCTCAAAATAGCCCACCAAGCGATCTAGCGGGCGCAACACATTGGCCGTCACCCCCCAGATAACCACGATTACCGTGGCGATAGTCATTACGACTATCCCGAGTAGTGCCCAGCGAATTGTCGCGGCAAAAGCACTGAAAGCGGCCTGTTGTGCCTGCACATCGTCAGAGGCCTTCACGATTGCTGCACCATGGTGCAGGGCATAAAGACCAATACCACTGGCAATTAAAACAAGCACCGAAAGTGTCGCTAGCACTAAGCCCCAACTCAAGCGCACCGTCATATTATTCATTAATTGCCGCATTCGCTGTGTCACGCCCTTTTCTCCACGCACAACCGGCACTCGCTGGCACTTTCCGTAGCGCGAGAATGCATCATTGAGTAGAACTGATTTGGCACGCTCCCTGTGCCATGTTTTTTAGTCTTACTGGTTGCTGGTGCTTTCCACCAGTGCCATCTCGTCGCTGGTGAGCAACTTATCGATATCCACGAGTACCAGCATGCGGTCATCCAGACTACCCAAACCGCTCAGGAAGTCAGACGAGAGCGTGACACCAAATTCTGGCGCCGGTTTAATCTGATCAGGGGTCAGTGTCATCACGTCGGAAACGCCGTCCACTACGATGCCGACCACCCGGTCTGCAACATTGACCACGATCACCACTGTTTGGCCACCGTATTCGACTTTATCAAAGTGAAACTTAATGCGGAGATCTACGATTGGCACAATGACGCCGCGCAGATTGGTGACCCCTTTGATAAATTCAGGTGCATTGGCAATCCGGGTTACGTTTTCGTAGCCACGAATTTCCTGCACTTTCAAAATATCAATGGCGTACTCTTCATCGCCTAATGAGAACACTAGGAATTCGCGGTTTTCGGCTTCTGCGGCTAGTACCGCACCATTGTTGGCTTGACTCATGACGGCTCAGCCTCCTTAAAAGATGAAAGGTTTTGATTGTTTACTACTTTTTTGCCTGCCTCTTTTTTATATCGGCTCAGGCGGTGTAAACCAGTAATATCCAGAATCAACGCTACACTACCGTCACCTAAGATGGTCGCGGCCGAGATCCCTGGTACTTTGCGGTAATTGTCTTCCAGATTTTTGACCACGACCTGCTGCTGTCCGATCAACTCATCGACCAACATGGCGTAACGACGGCCTTCGCCCTGCACAATGACAGCGATGCTTTTGGTCGGGTCGGTAATCGCATTCTCGACGTTCAGCACTTCGTGAATGGCAATCACGGGCAGATATTCGTCGCGGACTTTGATCACCACGTCGTCACCGGCCATGGCGTACATATCGTCTTTGGCGGGCTGCAGTGATTCAAGTACGGTAGAGAGCGGAAGAATAAACGTCTCGCCGCCGACCTTGATCGACATACCGTCCAGAATGGCCAACGTAAGCGGCAACACGATACGGGTGTTGGTGCCTTCACCTAGCTTCGACTGGATTTCAACCCGACCGCCCATGCTCTGAATGTTGCGCTTCACTACATCCATGCCCACGCCACGCCCAGATACGTCGGTCACTTCATTCGCCGTTGAGAAGCCGGGAGCAAAAATGAGCTGGAAGACCTCTTCGTCCGACATGGTGTCCGACACATTGAGGCCGTTTTCGCGCGCCTTGGCTAGCAGGCGTTCACGATCCATGCCGGCACCATCATCGCGCACTTCAATCAAGATATTGCCACCCTGGTGACGTGCGGAGAGGGTTAATTTGCCAACACGCGGCTTGCCAATGGCTTCGCGCACATCGGGCATTTCCACGCCATGATCGAGGCTATTGCGCACCAGGTGCGTTAACGGATCAGTGATCCGTTCGACCAAACTCTTATCCAGCTCGGTCGACTTGCCTTCGGTAATTAATTCGATCTCTTTACCCAGCTTACCGGCGGTGTCGCGCACCACGCGGGGGAAGCGACTGAATACAAACTCCATGGGAATCATGCGAATAGACATGACCGCTTCTTGGAGATCACGGGCGTTGCGCTGCAGTAGGCTCATGCCATTTTGCAGTGAGGCATTGCCCACCGACTGATCTTCTAAATCGCTAACCGTTTGATCGAGCATCGACTGGGTGATAATCAGCTCACCCACCAAGTTGATAATTTGGTCGACTTTATCTACCGATACGCGGATTGACGAAGACTCGGCGGCAGCTTTTTTGGGCTTCTCTTTGGCAGCAGGCTTTGGCGCGCTTGCCTTAGAGGCCGTGCTTTCTGCCGGCGCTTGCGGCGCTGGGGCTGCAGGCGTCGAGGCTTCTGGCTCGGCTGGGGCTGGCTCAGTAGCGACGCCCTCAACAGCCGTAATCTCAATCTGATCAGGTTCGATAATAAAGCACATGACCGCTTCAATATCGTCAGCACTGTCGCTGCTTTTGAGCACTACCTCGTAACGCTTTGCGTCGCCTGACTGGGACTGCACTTCACCGAGCTGCTCTAACTCTTCAACCAGCAAAATGCGGTCTTTATCTTCAACGTTGAGCAGTGCCACTAGCAGATGGCCGTTCGAGGACGCCTCTGCATTATTACTGTTTGCTTCCGCGTCGTTTTCACTTGGCACAGGCGTCGGCGCAGCCTTGGGCTCAGCAGCAGGAATAGTCGGCCCATCGAGCTGTTGGCCAATTTCGTCCAAGGCAATTTGCTGCAGCGTTTGGCAAATGCGTTCAAATGCCTCTTGATTAGGCTCCTCTTCGCTGCGGTAGGCATCGAGTTGCTCATGCATGATGTCTTTAGCCTCTAAAAAGGTATCCACGAGGTCGGCTCGCAGCGTCAGTTCGCCTTTACGTGCGTAATCGAGGAGGTTTTCCAAAATGTGCGTGGTTTTCTGTAGCACGGTAAAACCAAAGGTTCCCGCCCCCCCCTTGATCGAGTGGGCGGCACGGAAAATAGCATTGAGCTGCTCACTGTCTGGATCATCAACATCCAGCTCCAGTAAATGCTGTTCCATATCCGACAGCAGCTCTTCAGCCTCTTCAAAAAAGGTGTCAAAAAAATCCGCTATATCCATACACCGCTCCACCTTAACGTCGTCTTTTATGACAGGCTCAGATCACTCTTGCGCTTGAACCTGAGGCTCGTCTTGTTGTGTTGATTCAATTTGCGCTTCGGCTGAAGCTTCTAGTGCTTCGATTGAAGCTTCTGGCGATGCATCTCCCGACTCCATTACAGTAGGATTGCGAATCGCATCAGCAATTTCCGGAAACAACACCACCAGCTCTATGCGTCGATTGATAGGATCGGTTGGCTCAGTCTCGGGCAATAACACACGATCTGCAAAGCCCGACACGCGAAGTAACTGACCTGGATCAAAGCCACCCGCAATAAGCTCGCGGCGCGACGCATTAGCGCGATCATTGGAAAGTTCCCAGTTACTGTAACCACGATAGCCTCCCGCATAGGGAACGCTATCGGTATGCCCGCTGATACTTAGCTCATTGGGAAGCTCATTTAGCAGCGGTGCGATGGTACGTAACAAGCTGCGCATATAAGGCGCCACTTGGTCGCTACCCAGCTCAAACATGGGGCGCTGGTCGGTATCGAGTAGCTGTATGCGCAGCCCTTCGCGGGTCAAGTCAAACCGCATTTGATTGCGCAACTGGCGCAGCTCGGGATCTCGCTCAATGGCCCGTTCAATACGCTCTTGTAAATCCCGGAAAAAGTTTCGTTCCTGCATGCTTGGACGAGTGCGCTGAAGGCTATCAATGCGCGCCCGCTCCCCATCGCTATGCGTGGGATCGGGCCCGCCACCGGGAATCGCGCTGGTGCTGCCCGAACGATCGCCACCGGTTATCGCCGTCACCAGGGGGGTGCTAAAGTACTCTGCCACCCCCTTGCGCGTCTCTTCACTGGAAACGCTCAAAAGCCATAGCACCAAAAAAAAGGCCATCAGGGCAGTCATAAAATCCGCTAGGGCAATTTTCCAGGCACCACCGTGATGGGCATGGACGACTTTTTTGCGTCGAATGACAATTGGACGCTTGTCACCACCCTTACTCATGCGTTACCGGCCTTTTTTGCATCCCTTACATACTCTTCAAGCTCCGTAAAACTAGGACGCTCGGCGGCAAACAGTGCCTTGCGACCAAATTCAACAGCCAACTGCGGCGCATAACCGTGCAAGCTAGCGAGCAGCGTAATGCGAATACACTGGAGCATTTTTTCGGCTTCTTTCGCCTGCCGTTCGATGTAACTTGCCAGCGGACTAACAAAACCATAGCCCAGCAAAATACCCAAGAAGGTGCCCACTAGCGCTTGGCCGATCATCACACCCATCTGAGTCGGCGTAGCATCGGCGTAGGTGAGTGTTTTAACGACCCCCATTACTGCCGCCACGATGCCGAAGGCAGGCATGGCATCGCCGACTTTGGCAATGGCATCGACAGGAATATGAGCTTCCTGCTCAAAGACCTCAATCTCGTGCAGCATCAGCTCATCAATTTCCATGGGTTCCATACCACCGCTTACCATTAAGCGCAGATAGTCCGTTAGAAAATCCATGATATGAGGATCAGCCAATACCGTAGGATGCTCTTGAAACAGCGGGCTCTCCTCGGGATTATCAATATCCCGTTCAATGCCTAACATGCCTTCACGGCGAATTTTGGAGAGTAATTTATACTGCAGCGCCATCAGCTCCATATAAAGTTCTTTGTTATATTTTTTGGCACGCTTGAGCCGGGGCAAAATTTTAAAGGTCGCTTTAATCGCTTTGCCATTGTTCGCTGCGATAAATGCACCAACCCCGGCTCCGCCAATAATCAGCAGCTCAAGAGGTTGATACAAGGGGCCTAAGCTGCCACCTGCCAGCACATAGCCACCAAACACAGATAGCAATACGATTACATAACCTAGAGGTATCAGCACAAGCAGGATCCTTGCGGTATTCAGTATTAAATTAGGGAACCAAAACTTAGCCACCTGATCTGATGTTTAAGCAATGTTCCATTCCAAGCATGTCTTAGCCCTATTATACTAGGGTCAGACGTCTGTTTAATGAAAAAGCACCACTGGCTTTTAGGCCTATCTAAGCCAATACACTTATTTCTTGTTAGTACTCATTACTGTCTTATACCCTACTTCACACCATCAGTGATGTAATCGCAGAGATTGTTACATTTTTTCACTATTCTCCCGCTGTGCTTTGCGCGTTTTACCCGCTCTTGAGGGGGGCTGACAAATACCGCACACATAGTGTTGAGCGGGACTATGAGCGTGCGCCACAAACTGCCCAGTGCAACGCGTACACTGATTAAGCTGGAGCAAATCACTCTCGAAAAAGCGTATCAGCGTCCACGCACGGGTTAACCCGAGAACCGGCTCCACCTTTTCCAGCGACATTTGCTCGTCATAGAGCCGATATGCTTTGACAAAGGCATCGATGCGATCACAGCCTGCCGCCTCCTTCAGGCTTAAATAAATGTTGTAAAACAGCGACGAATGAACATTGGGAAGCCAAGTAATAAACCAGTCGGTGGAAAAAGGCAGCATGCCCTTAGGCGGTGACATGCCACGCACTTCCTTATACAGCTTGATCAAACGCGTGCGGCTTAATTCCGTTTCTGTTTCCAGCACCTGAAGGCGCGCACCCAGCTCAATCAATTCGATTGCCAGCTGCACTTGGTGCATTTCATCGACCAAGCTTTTCTGGCTCACTTCTCGCCTCCCGATGGCATTGGCTCAAATGCATCGCTTGCCAACAGCAGTGATGCATGAAGCCCTGCCAACCCCTGATCGCGGGGATTATCTGTAAGCTGTCGAAGCCGCTCGGCACTCGTTTGGCTAAACCGGCACAATAATTGGCTGGTTCGCGCCAACTTGGTAAGCTGGCGAGCATTAAGCGAGACAATCAGCTCGGCAACATCGCTGTCTATTTTTAAGCGAAACATAGCAGCCTCACGATCTTCATCAAGCAAGCGCTGCGCCAGAAGCAAATAAGCTAAATTAATTTCCTGAATTTCATCGAGAAAGTTGGTTTGACTCATAATGTCCCATTAAACGACTCAGGCGCGGTGTTGTGACCATTATACTGGCGCCATTAATGACTTTTTATTACCTACCCTCATGGTTGCATACAATGTCTGTAAATGGCTACTCAGGCGTTTCACGATGAGTTAGCCCTTCCTCTGATAGTTCGAACACCCACACCAGCAGTTCTGCGACAATTTGATAGAGACTTGCCGGAATTTCCGCATCCAGATCTAGCTGCATTAAAAGCGCTACCAACTCAGGCGCATCGTGCACATAAATACCCTGACGCTGAGCTTCAGCCATAATACGTTCGGCCAGATCACCATAGCCTTTCGCCACTACCCGTGGAGCACGGTCATTATCCTGGTAAGCCAGAGCAACAGCTTGACGGCGTCGCTCACCCGGCGTAGCCATGGGGTGCCTCCGCTTCGATATGGCGCGCGCGAAGCTGCACTTTTTGTAAGTCCAAGGCGCTAAGGCGCTTCTCTAACGCGGGCAGTCCAGCGTCAATACGCTGATAAACGTGCGTACTTTCGGTGGTGAAATCGATGCTTAACACGTTTCGATAGAGCCATAGCGACGCGCTGAATGCCCCTAAACTGGGAACATCGAGCTGCATATCAGAACGCCATCCACCATCTGGCTCTCCCCCCTGCTTTTTTCCTTCCTGGCCCTCTTCACGAGTAGGCAAATTGATTACTAAAGCCATAAAAATGCCTGCCCAGACATCACCTTCCCAGCGAATAGATGGCATCACCAACATTTCAAGCTGGTGGCGCACCAGGCTCTGTAGGCTTTCGTGAACGACCTCGCGAGCCGGTCGATTGGCCATCAGATCGCTCATCTCCCTAGCCTGGCTATACTCCGCCCTTGCTTGATGGCTGTCGCGCGCCTCGCCAGGCATAGGGGCCGGCTGGGCAGGATTAGTCGACACCTGCGAAGCAGCCGCTTGAGCGGGGGTAGCGGGGGTAGCAGCCGTCGAGCCAGTTGCTAAAAAATGGGACGCGCGCGCCAACCGAACCGCTAAGCCTTGTTCATGAGTAACAGGCACTAGCGGCACGTTGGGTAAAATAGCCATGCCTCCCTGCCCTACCGGGGGAGCTGCCAAAGGCGCCCCCGCCCCCACCTGCATAAGCGCCTGTGCTGTCAGGGGCGCTCCAGCTGACTGCGTAGGCATTTGTGGGGTCAGTGGCACCCCAACTGAGACAGCTGTAGACAAGGCAGACGCCGTCGAAGGCGCTGCAGCTGGGAGCGACACATTCGGGCCTGCCGATAAAAGAGGAGTAAGCGGGCGAGGGCCGGGCTGCATTTGCGGTTGGTTCATTAGCTGCTGGCGGGTTCCCTCACCTTGAAACCAGCGCTTTAGATGCGACTCATAAAACAAACCACTATCGCGAATACTTGCCTCTAAGCGTGTTGCTACTGTACTCGCTGCTGGCGCTTCCTGACTGGTGATAAGAGGTGCTTCGGGCCGCATTACCGAGGGAGGGGCTGGAAAGCGCAGCAGCACGTCGGCGATTGTTCGCGCTGCAGGACTAAAATGGGTCTGTGTTGAACCTGTCGTCGAAGGCTGCGCCTCACCTCGGGGTAACGTTCGCCCCCCATCAAGAGGGTGCGGTAAACGCTTTAGGTCGCCTAGCGGTGATGTCGACGCACGGCCATCCAGATTGGCATCACCCATTACGGCACGCGGCCCCTCGCCGGGTGAAACGGGCTTCACAGGCTGACTCAATGCGCGCTGCAGCGACAACTCGCCTTGGCGCCCAAGCACTTGGTGCAAGAGCGTATCAATCAGAGGGGTAATACCACTCACGATGACCTCGTGGAATCAGCATCATCGGCGTCATAAGCTACCGGAGCCCCTTGCTGTGGTGCGTAGGCCCTATGTAAATTCCGCTGACGCTGGGATACCCCTATGAGCTTACCCAGCTCATCACGGCGCGCCACCAAACGACGCCGTATTTCCACATCGTGCTCAAGGATGCGCTCCAGCAGCTCTGCCTTACGCTGCTGAGCAGCGGCATCAAGCACAACGGTGGTATCCAGCTCACGCAACTGATCCACCAGCATTACATAGTTGGTACGCTGATCAATTAGCTCTGCCCACTGTTCGCCATTAGCCAGTTCGTGCATGTGCTCAACGCGGCTCAATAGCGTTTCATAGCTAGTGAGCAGCGTCTGTTGAGCATTTTTATCACGAGCGGATATAGGAGCTGACATTATTGCCTCACGCGCTCTGCTGTTGACCAATATCACGCCAGGCTGAGGCGATATCTTCGAGCAGGCGTTCGGCCTGATTTAAGCTCTCTTCATCGTTACGCAGATTCGCCGCCAACAGTAGGCGCGAAATATAGTCATAAAGCGACGCTAAGCGCTCAGCAATCTCGCCGCCCTGCTCTTGATCAAGAGCCGCTGCGAGGCCATTATTCACAATATCCAACGCCTTCGTTATCGACTTGCCTTTTTCGGCTGTATTACCCGCCTGGATATGGATGCGTGCAGCACGAATAGCGGCCTGGGCGCCGTCAAACAACATCACAATAAGCTGATGAGGATCTGCCGACATCACTCCGCTTTCTACGCCAACACGCGCATAAGCGTTAGCTCCCCGCCCATAGGCGGCGCCACCGCGAGAGTAAGTCATAAGCGGAACTCCTGTGCGTGATTTTATGCTCACCCTCGATTGGGTGAGACCACGATTATTAAAAGGTAAAAATAAACGGCACTACTAGTAACTATCGGCGTGAGTCTGGGGGACTTTAACGGCTTACAACGCTTTTTTCAGCGCAGCCCATGACATCGACCAACTGCCATCACGCATTCACTTCATTGCCACTCAAGTAGACACTGCGATCTCACCGACGGTTCGCCCAAGTCGCTCAGCGATATTGCTCTGCACGACCACTCCCACATTGTCGCGCATTGGCGGCTCGACCTGTGGCGCAAGCAATACCTCCGTGGGGTTACCTTTAGCATCAAGACGTAAGATCCACCCCTTCTGCTGGCTAGAGAAGTGCGCCAGCGAACCTACTGGCAATCCCTTGAAATGATCGATATAGCGTTTAATCCAGCGCATATCAAAATGGTGTGGGTGCTGCAATAAATGCCGGTAAATTTGCTGTGCTGTTTTAGCCGGACGATCTGCACGATCACGCCGCATAGCCTCTACTACGTCGACAACGGCACTCGCCTTAGCCAGCTCACTGAGGTCAGCCCCACTCAACCCACTTGGATACCCACTACCATCCATACGCTCGTTAACCCCACCAACCACCGCCTGGACAATACCCGCCGACAGCCATTGGCAGTTATGTAAACGGTCTAGCAACAGCTGGACATGCTCACTGATCGCCTCTCGATGCTTAGCTTCAAAGTGCGGCGCCTTGAACAGCACCTGAGGCACAAGCGCCTTGCCAAGATCGTGAATAAGACCGCTGGCCACTATCGCCTTGCGCAACTCGCGAGGCATGCTGGCACCCACAAAATCGAGCAAATGCACAGCCACAGCAATACCGTGGCGCACTATTAAAGGCTCGGGAGATAAGCAACGTGAAGCGAACAGCAGCGCCTCACGATCCTCTTCATGAAGACCCAATATGCGATCAGCATAGCGGGAGAGCTGACGCCCATCGATATCGCTACCTTGTTGTAACGACAGCAACTGCGTATCCAGATAGGCAGCGACCTTGACAAGCCGACGCGCCATAGGGGTCGCGTAGCGCTTGACATCACGCCGCCCAAGCAACTCTCCTGCACCCGGTCGCTTGCTTGGCAGCGCGAACAGCGGTGAGGGCTGACGCTCGTTTTGTTCTTCTTTTTTATAGCGTGCCGCTTCGCGCTCTATTTCGCACACGAAATACCAAATTTGCCGCTCTTGCTCCGCACTACACTCAACGAAGTTAAAACCGACGCGCAGTAGATGGCGCTCAGCGTCGGTTTTTTGATGACGAGCCTCTCCAAGCACTTCAAAGTAGGTGCCGTCGGGGAAGGTAAACGCCAACTTTAGCGGGCTAGCGGCTCCCGCTAGCAGCCCGCTAGCGGCCAATGGCAATTCAAGCTGGCAGCCGTCCTGGGATAAATCCCGCAGCTCACCCTCTATCTCGGCATCACCACCATACAAACCTGTCGACACCACCATCCCCATGCGCAGCTCAGCACGGAAGGACTCACGACGCTGCAGCACTTCCAACGATGCAGGATAATCACTGCAACACAAAAAGCGCCCCCCGGCCTGACGCGTCTCCGTCAGTTGCAGGAGCGGCGTTTGCAGCACTTTCCCCTGCGCCTGCCCGCGCAAGTAAAACGCAGCACCACCCTGTAAATGGTGAAGTAAATAGTCAACAGAGGAAAGATCCATCACCAATGCTTGGCCCTGGTGCTGCTCCATCAAGACAATGGGCTCTGGACGAGCTCCCGTCGCAGCAAGACGGAGCGAGACGCCACCGGTTTCGATCAAGGTATTCAGCAGAGACTCGATCACTGTTGTACTTACTATTGTTTCAAACTCATCCTGCTGCGCCACCATTCTCGCCTCGCTTACTCTTATGCGTTAATTAGTTCACCGCAAACTCGAGAAGCATATCAGATGCCCACAGCATGGCGTATGCACAAAAAGCCACCACTCCTATACTTATTAAGTAGGCTTATAGCAAGCAGGCACAGGAGGTTATATAGTCTTTGCTATTAATAACAAGCAAACACAACGTCATGCTGGCAAGTGTAAAGTTTTTCTGTCTTCTGCCGATAGCAGTGTAGAAATGCTTATTAATCAGTAAAAAAACCGGGCTATGGCTGCCGTTTCACGCTATTGCACCACTAACTGGCTGCCAAAGCTGACTTTAAAAAGGAACGTTCCCCATGAGCTCACTACCCACCGAAGCAATACCAACGCTGTCATCGGCCCTAAGCCATTTAAACCCACGTCAGCGGCTAGAAAACACACTGGCTCAGCTAGCCCCAACGAACACCCAGCTTAAAAGCACAGAAACCGCCCAGCGGGAAACCTCTGCTGACGAACTCGTTCAACCCATTCAACGCATTAACGAGATAATGCGCCCACATGGCTTAGAGTTCGAATTAAGCGAAGAAACCTCACGCGTGATTACGCGGGTTATAGACAGAGAGTCTGGAGAGGTCATACGCCAGATACCAGCAGAAGAAGTACTCAAAATTGCCGAGCGACTAGAAGAAATGCAGGGACGAATCATTTCCATCGAGGCTTGAGGCCGAAAAGTCTAGACCTGCATGTTCATAACATCACGATATGCAGATACCAAACGATTGCGAACCTGAAGCCCCATTTGAAACGCAACGCTGGCCTTCTGCATGTCAACCATCACGTCATTGAGCTGCAAATCAGGATCACCCGCCTGAAAAGCCATCGCCTGACTGTTAGCCGTCTGCTGAAGTCGGTTAATGCGCTGAATCGAGGCCTGCAGCTCACCGCCAAAACCGCCCTGCCCGACAGCCGCTGACGCCTGCGCACCACTAAGGGGCTGCGTGGATGCCGCTTGGGTCGCCATGCCTTGCATCTGCTGTAGCGCAGCCTGTATTGCGGGAGTACTCATACGCTCACCTCAATTCGCAAAAAATATCTAATGCAAAAAGCCTAACACCAAAGCGCCCCGCCTCATACGGACAAATGCGCATAAAAAGCGAAGCTTATCGTTCCTTTATGCTCGACTAGTCACCGGATAATGACTGTCATCACAATTCCGCCTCATCTTTTTGGCGGATAACCGCGATCGACGGATATAGCCTATGCCTTCTTTGGTGATGCGCCTGGGCCGACACCAGTTTTGCCTGCCCCTCTGGAGGGTCGCATGAGCGAAACCGGTGCAACGGCAGGCCGTCAAAACAGTACGAATCAAGCCGCTCCCCGCAGTGGAAATATCAATAGTGGAAGCACCGGTAGTGGAAATACCGAACGCGACACCAGCGGCTCAGCTTTTGAGCGTACGCTGAAACAGCTGCGTGGCAATCCGCTAGTCGCACTGCTTATCGCAGGCGCCGCCTCAATTGCTATTGTGGCGGCTCTATTTATGTGGGCCAGCAGTCCCGAGTACCGCGTGCTGTATAGCAACCTAAGCGAAGCTGATGGTGGCAGCATCATCAATGAGCTCGATACCCGCGGCATTCCTTACCAGTTCAGCGAAGGCGGCCAGGCATTAATGGTGCCTAGTGATCAAGTCCACACACTGCGCCTGCAGCTTGCTGAGCAGGGGTTACCCCGCGGGGGCAATCTTGGCCTTGAACTAATGGACAGCCAGGCATTTGGGATTAGCCAGTTTGCCGAGCAAATTAATTACCAGCGAGGTCTTGAAGGTGAGCTTGCGCGCTCAATCGAATCGCTGGGGCCGGTGGAAAGCGTGAGAGTGCACCTCTCCATGGCCAAGCCATCAGTCTTTATTCGCGACCGTGAGCCAGCTAAAGCATCCGTTGTGATGACTCTTTTACCGGGCCGGGTTTTAGGTGAAGGCCAGGTCAGCGCGATCGTTCATATGGTTTCGGGCAGCGTGCCTGACCTAGCTGCTGAAGATGTCACGGTGGTTAATCAGGATGGCCGACTGCTGTCTGCCGAGACAAGCAACGGTAATGACCTGGATGGTTCACAGCTTGAATATATTGTCGAGGTTGAGCGCTCTTACCAGCAGCGTATTGAGCATATTCTAACGCCCATCTTGGGTCGTGATAATGTGCGCGCCCAGGTTGCAGCGCAAATCGACTTCTCTCGACGCGAGCAGACCTCTGAACGCTACGGGCCCAATCAGCCCCCTAACGAAGCAGCCGTACGTAGCCGCCAGTTGAGCCTTACATTTGACGGTGAAGACCCATTGGCCACCGGCATTCCAGGCGCGCTGAGCAACACGCCGCCAGGCACACTGCCCTCCCCCATCAACCAGCCGGAGGGCGAGGAAGAGGTTGCTAATCAGCAAGAGGATGTGCCCCCCGAAGCGTTGCGCAACTTGCGTCAGGATGACGTCATCAACTACGAAGTTGATCGCAGCATTGAGCATGTCCAGCACCGCCTTGGTCAGATAGAGCGGCTATCCGCCGCGGTGGTCGTAAACTACCGTTCGGAAATGAACGATGAAGGCGAGTGGGTCGACGTTGCGCTAACCGATGAAGAAATTGCCCAGATTGAGCGTCTGGTTCGTCAAGCAATGGGCTTCTCGCAACTGCGAGGCGATGAAGTGGAGGTCGTCAACTCTCCCTTCGCGCGCAGTGTCGAGGAAACCGCGGAGGTCGAATGGTGGAAAGATCCCAGCGTTCTGTCACTGGCTGGCAAGGTAGGTCGCTACCTATTGGTTGCCCTGGCGATTCTATTGCTCTACCTGCTGATTTTGCGCCCCTTAATTAAACGCTATACCCAAACACCGGTCATGGCGGCAGCAACGCCCGGCGGCACGCTGGCCGCCAGCGTAGGCGGTGAAGATGATGACGAAGAAGGCGAAGAGCCATCAGGCGAGAGCGATGAGACCTACGCCAAGCCGAAGCGTCGGCGTAAAACCTCACTCTATGAGCATAACCTCAATGACCTGCGTGAAATGGCTCAAGAAGACCCCCGCATGGTCGCGATGATCATTCGTAGCTGGATGAATGCCAATGAGTAGTTCAATTGCTGAAATGAACGGGGCTCGCAAGAGCGCCATCTTATTGCTTGCACTCGATGAAGACAGTGCCGCTGAGGTCTTTAAATACCTCGGCGCTGCGGAAGTGCAAGAAATCAGTATGGAGATGGCCCGGCTGAACCAGGTCTCCCATGACGACATGAAGGCGGTGCTCGAAGCATTCCATAAAGAGACCGAAGAGTTTGTAGCGCTTAATCTTAACTCCAGCGATCACATTCGCTCAGTGCTGACCAAAGCACTGGGCAGCGAACGCGCGACGAGTCTGATTGAAGATATTCTAGAGACCACTGGCAATAATTCGGGCATTGACGCGCTTAACCTCATGGAAGCCTCCATGGTGGCCGAACTCATTCGCGACGAGCACCCGCAAATTATCGCAACCATTCTAGTTCACCTGGATCGTCATCAAGCCTCCGACATCCTCGAGCTATTCGAGGAAAAACTGCGCAATGACGTGGTTCTTCGTATCGCTACTTTCAGCGGCGTTCAGCCCGCCGCACTGCAAGAGCTGACCGAAGTACTCACTAGCATGCTGGACGGTCAGAACCTCAAGCGCAGCAAAATGGGCGGCGTAAGAACCGCGGCCGAGATCCTCAACTTGATGAACTCCTCCCAAGAAGAGACCGCCATCGAGACCGTGCGTGCGCACAGCGAGGATTTGGCTCAGAAAATTATCGACGAAATGTTCTTGTTCGAGAATCTGCTCGACCTCGACAACCGCGCTATTCAAATGGTGCTCCAAGAAGTCGATACCAACTCGCTGGTGGTGGCCCTTAAAGGGGCTCAGGACGCCTTGGTGGACAAATTCCTGCGCAATATGTCACAGCGCGCTGCCGATTTAGTTCGTGAAGATATGGAAGCCCGCGGCCCGATCCGCGTCTCTCAGGTGGAAACCGAGCAGAAGGCTATATTGCAGGTCGTTAGGCGCTTAGCTGATTCTGGTGAAATCGTCTTGGCAGGTGGAGACGACGAGTATGTCTAATACTCACTCGCCGAAATTTGATCGCCATGGCGATTGGCGCCGCTGGCAAATGGAAGAACTGGCGTCCACGAAGAGTAGCCATGCCTCAGAGGGCGAGGTACCCACGGCCCATCAACGCAAAGTACAGGCGGCACAAAAAGCGGCTGAACTGGCACGCCAACGTGAAGAGGATGAGCGCCAGGCACTGCACGAGCGTATTCGTCAGCAAGCCGAAAAAGAGGGCTATGACGCAGGCTTTGAGCAGGGTCGCAAAGAGGGGTTGGAAAAGGGGTTAGCAGACGCTGCCGAACAGGCCAAAAAAGAGCTAGAAGCACAAATCCACAAGACCGTTGCGCCGCTGGAAACACTGGGCAAACAGTTTTCAAATGCGCTTGAACGACTTGATGACACCATCGCCTACGACCTGGTTGAGTTAGCACTGGCCACCGGCAAACAACTTGCTAGCGATGCCCTACAGGACACACCTGAACAAGTTTTGGCCATTGTCCGCGAGCTTCTGCACACCGAGCCTCCCTTGGTAGGCCAGCAACGTCTTTGGCTTAACCCCGATGATCACGCTTTAGTAGAGGAGCACTTGGGTAATGAGCTCAGGGCCGCCAATTGGAAGCTCCAGCCTGATGACCAACTGGCCCGTGGCGGGTGCCGGGTAACCAGTGCTCAGGGTGAAATTGACGCAACCTTTGAAAGCCGTTGGCACGCTATTCAAGCCCAATCGCGCAAACGCGGTCTCAATTCTCCACCCTCCTCTAACGTCCCTTCATCCTAGGCGGATACGCTATGGCAGATACCACCTGTCCCCATCAACATCGCTGGAATAAGGCATTGCGACGCACGCAGCAGCGTGTTAGCCATCTGCCTCGCTACCGCAATAACGGCCGCGTCATTCGTGCGACGGGAATGGTGATTGAAGTGGTTGGGCTACGTGTGGCGGTGGGTAGCGCCTGTCGGATTGAATTGCCGGGCAGCGACGGTCGCTTGTCCGACAGCGATAGGCATGCCGAAGCGGAAGTCGTCGGCTTTTCTGGTGATAAGCTATTCCTGATGCCCTTGGAAGAGGTCATAGGGCTAATGCCTGGCGCTCGCGTCGCGCCTCTTGATGAAAGCGGCAACAACAGTGCCCGCCGCTTCCCGATGGGCGATAGTCTGCTGGGCCGGGTACTGGATGGCAATGGCAATCCGCTTGATGATCGGGAGGGCATCGATGAGATACCTCGAGCAACACTCAGCTCGCCGCCGCTTAATCCGCTTTCTCGCGCGCCAATTGATGCGCAAATTGACGTAGGCATTCGCGCTATTAATGCGCTGCTTTGCGTAGGTCGCGGTCAGCGTATGGGGCTATTTGCAGGCTCCGGTGTGGGCAAGTCAGTATTGCTAGGCATGATGGCACGCTACACCAAGGCCGACGTCATTGTGGTGGGCTTGATTGGTGAGCGGGGCCGTGAAGTACAAGACTTTATCGATAACATTTTGGGCCCTGAGGGTCGACGGCGTGCTGTCGTCGTCGCCGCCCCCGCTGATACCTCACCGCTACAGCGCTTACAGGGTGCCGCGTATGCGACTCGCCTGGCAGAAGGTTTTCGTGACGAAGGTCGTGATGTCCTGCTGATCATGGATTCGTTAACCCGGTACGCCATGGCACAGCGGGAAATTGCCCTGGCCATTGGTGAGCCACCCGCTACTAAAGGTTATCCGCCGTCGGTTTTTGCAAAGCTGCCCGGCTTAGTGGAGCGCGCAGGTAATGCTGAGCGTGGTGGTGGTTCCATTACGGCGTTTTATACCGTGCTAACCGAGGGCGATGATCAACAAGATCCTATTGCCGATTCTGCTCGCGCCATTCTAGACGGGCATATCGTGCTGTCGAGAACGCTAGCGGAAGCAGGTCATTATCCGGCCATCGATATTGAAGCTTCAATTAGCCGCGCAATGACCTCCATCGCCTCAGCCGATCAGCTTCAGGAAGCGCGAGTGTTCAAACAGCTCTTCTCGCGCTACCAGCGTAACCGGGATCTTATCAGCGTGGGGGCCTACAGCCCTGGCCATGATCCCCAGCTCGACGAAGCAGTGAAACGCTTTCCATCGTTGGAAAACTTCCTTCAACAGAATATTGATGAGTGTGCAACGCTTGTCGATGCTCGCCAAGCGCTGCACGCACTGGTAGGAGGACGCACATGAGCACTTCCCAGCTCGAAATGTTAACCGACTTAGCCAGAGGTGCCCGCGACCAAGCGGGTAAAGTACTGGCACAAGAGCGACAAACGGAGCAACAAACGACCGCTCAGTTACAGTCGCTACTGAGCTATCGGGCGGAGTACGC
>CEGF01000667.1_pt1 | contig 18429 bp, 18 predicted proteins | sample 306341 | NCBI WGS metagenome assembly CEGF01 (sample SAMEA2755655, study PRJEB7226) | microbial mat metagenome | biome: microbial mat; feature: hypersaline; material: grass silage | place: USA | collected 2014-02-19 | depth 0 m
CATTTATGATGCAATATGTTGTTATGAAGATTACAACAGATATCATGAATGTATGGGTTAATGGAAAGGATATGCTGTTTAGATGTCCTTTGGAAGCAAGAAATTACAAATTTTATATGGATGATCTAGATTATTCTTTCCATGGTGTAGCATATCTTATAGGCAGCAATCCCTATTACATCAAGGGCTTGGTGATTGGAGCCAGAGCAATGATGGGGGTTAAGCAGAAACTTCCATTCGTGCTGCATATCGAATACCAGACATTAACAATCGGAGACCAAGAATTCCAGTTTGGTGGCCCAAAGCCGAAAAAAGATTTCTATAGGTCACTTGTTGATCAAGGCATAAAGAGCGAGCTCGCACGCGGTATTATCGACGGTGCTGTCAATATGCGTGGTCCAGCACTTCGCTCCTTGAATTATCGAAGGAAGCGTGCTAAAGTGAAATCGTGATGGTAAACGAGAAAAGCTTACAGAATTTAAAACCATTTACATCTGAAAGGCAACCTGCTAAACGCGGCAGGAAGCCTTCTGCGCTCAAGAAATACATCAAGGATAACGATATCAACCGCGAGGATGTCGCCTTGATGATCAAGAACGTGTTGTTCAGCAAGTCATATGATCAGCTTGTTGAAATACTCCAGGACAACAAGCAGCCGATGATCATCAGGCTTTTTATCAAGTCATATCTGAACGATTTCAAGAAGGGGTCGCTTATCAATCTGCAATACCTGCTTGATCGTGCGTTCGGAAATCCGAAGCAAGAAATTGAGGTTAATGGCAATCTTACCGTTGACCAGATGACATACGAGGAAAGGGAGGCAAAGATCCGTGAGTACATTGAGGGTTACATGCAAAGGGGCGCAGACGCTGCCCCTGGACAGGATCGAGGAGTTCCAGGGAAACCTGAAGAAGCTGTCGAAGAAGAATCTTGAAAAGCTGAAGAAGCGCATAATCGAGGACGGGTTCAACGTCCCGTTTTTCGTGTGGGATCATGACGGCATGTATAAGGCGCTTGACGGACACCAGCGCATCAAGGCGCTGTGTTCGCTCCGCGAGGAAGGGTGGGACATCCCTCTGTTGCCGGTTGCGTTCATCGAAGCCAGCGACGAAGCGGACGCACGCAAGAAGCTGCTTGCGATCAGCAGCCAGTACGGCGAGTTTGACGCATCGGAGTTGAGCGAGTGGCTGGATGAGATCGGAGGCGAGGTTGCGGAGACGTTGAGGCTGGTGGATAGCGAACTGAAAATCGAAAAAGAGGAAGAAGAGGAAACAAGCGGCGATGATGAGGTTGCTACTGTAACCGAGAGTGTAACGGAGCCAGGAGATATTTACGATCTTGGTGGAGGAAGGCTTATTTGCGGTGATAGCACAGATCAGAAAGTTCTTGACAATCTTTTGAATGGAGAACTTGTTGATCTATGGCTTACCGATCCTCCATACAACGTAGCTCTTGGCGATGGTGGAAGTAAAGATGATGCAAGGAAACGTCACAGAAGAACTGATGGGCAGATCATCATGAATGACAGTCAGTCTGACGATGATTTCAGAGGTTTTCTTGTGAAGGCCTTTTCTTCCGCAAAGGAATTCATGAAGGATGGCGCTGCCTTTTATATCTGGCACGCAGACAATGAAAGCTACAATTTCAGAGGCGCTTGCAGGGATTGCGGCCTTGATGTTCGCCAGTGTATAATCTGGAACAAGCAGGCTATGACGCTCGGACGTCAGGATTATCAATGGAAGCATGAACCATGTCTTTATGGATGGAAAGAGGGTGCGTCTCATTCCTGGTATTCTGATCGCAGCCAAACAACGGTTCTTGATTTCAATAGACCGTCTGTAAGTAAAGAGCATCCTACCATGAAACCTGTTGAGCTCTTTTCCTACCAGATAAAGAACAGCTCCAAAGAAGGCGATCTTGTTTTTGATTCTTTCGGCGGGTCTGGTACAACACTTATTGCATGTGAAAAGCTCAACAGGCGAGCAAGGCTTGTTGAGTTAGACCCGCATTACTGTGATGTGATAGTCGGCCGTTATGCAAGATGGTGTAAGGAGAATGGAAGAGATGCGAATATTACCAGAAATGGTGAACCAATAAAAGTGGAGGATTTTTTCAGATGAAGCTATTCAGCAATGAGATTGTGTTTCGCGGACATCCTGACAAGGTATGTGACCAGGTATCGGACGCAATCCTTGATGCTTGCCTGCTTGAGGATAAGCATAGCAGGTGCGGCATAGAGGTGATGGGTGGGAAGAGTGCCCTTTATATCACTGGCGAGATCACAACGCGTGCAAATATTGATCCAGAGGCGATATCCAGGCGTGTGCTTCATGATGTTGGTTATCCTGGCATGAAGATAATCGTCGACATCGGAAGTCAGAGCTACGATATTGCGATGGGTACGAATGATGTAATTGGTGGTGCTGGCGACAACGGGATGATGTTTGGATATGCATGCAATGAAACATTGCAGCGCCTGCCAAAGGCAATGGTTATACTCCAGGACTTCTCCAGGGCATATGATTCATCGAGGGCAATACACAGCTCATTGCGATCTGATGGGAAGGCACAGATCACTGGAATCTATGACCAGAATTTCAAACTTGTCGGAATCGACACGTTCACGATCTGCTATCAGAACACCGAGAACAAGAGAGAAGAAACAGACGATCTTGTGAAAAACCTCGCGCTCTCAATTCTTGAAAAATACAACATATCACCACCGCGTAGATTCCTGATCAATCCTACAGGAAGGTTTGAGATCGGAGGCTTTGAAGGTGATGCCGGTTTGACCGGGCGCAAGATCGTGGTTGACAGCTATCATGGTTTTGCTCCTGTTGGCGGTGGTGCATTCAGCGGAAAGGACCCGACGAAGGTTGATCGAAGCGGTGCATACAAGGCCAGGGAGATCGCGAAGCTGATGCTCAGCCTTTACGATCTCGAATGGTGCCAGGTGCAGCTTTCGTATTCAATCGGGGTCAAGCGCCCGATGGCAATCTATATCGACAGCGATGTCGGACAGATAGATCCGCTTGAGTATCTCTACGATGAATGCATACCTGCGAACATCATCAAGGACCTGAATCTCCTTGATGTGAAATATGAGCCGATGGCCGCGTTCGGACACTTTACATGCTAACACCCAAGGACCACGCCTACCTTACAAGTCTAATCATCCAACAGGAGCGCGAGCGCGTTGTTCCAAAGCTCGACTGCTTCCGCTTGCCTATGAGGATAAAGCTTGCCAAGTCCGGGCGTGGCACTGGTAAGTCATGGGCGATCGCGAGCCTTCTTATACAACTTGCACACAGGCGCAAGGTTCGCATCGGTTGCTTCCGCGAGATACAGAAAACCCTAGAGGAATCATCCTATGCGTTGATGAAGCAGACAGTCGAGCGCCTGGGTTACCAGGGATGGAAAATCACGAACGAGAGCCTTGAGTCACCTTGTGGATCGAAGATAATCTTCCGCGGGCTGAAGGACATACGAGCGGCAAACCAGGTCAAGGGCCTGGAGTCGTTCGATATTTTCTGGCTTGAGGAAGCGGCAGTCATATCAAACGAAAGTCTAAGTATGATCATGCCTACCTTGAGGAAACCAGGATCAGAGCTCTGGGCATCATGGAACCCAGAGACGGAGAGTGATCCCATTGATCTGCGCTTGTGGCAATCAAGCCGAGACGATGTATTTCGCATCTGGCTTGAACCCGGTCCGATAGACAACCCATGGTGGGGACCCGAGCTGCAGAAGGAGATGGAAGCCGACTATGCGTTGGACCCCGACGAAGCCGAGCACATCTGGGGAGGACAGCCCAGAAAGCAGGGACAGCGCTCTGTCATGAGCCGTGTTGCAATCCGCGCTGCAATGGAACGTGTGATCGAGCCTGTGGGTATCATACAGATAGGTTGCGACGTTGCCAGATACGGCGATGATCGAACCGTCATATATAAGCGCAAGGGTTTGGCTATCACTGATCACAAGTCATTCAGCAAGCAGGACACCATGACCACCGCCTATGAGTGCTGGGCAATGGCAGGCCATGATCCGTCAATCCCGATATACGTTGACGACAGCGGGGTGGGCGGTGGCGTCACCGATCGCCTGCGTGAGCTTGGGGCCAAGGTATATCCAATCAACTTCGGAGGATCGCCAGCGGACAAGGATAAATATACCAGCATAGCAGACGAGCTATGGTTCAACTTTCCCGTTGATGAGGCATCGATTCCCGACGATCCTGTCTTGATGGCTGAGCTTGCGGGAAGGCAGTACTCATACGATCACCAGGGAAGGCGCAAAATCGAGAGCAAGGACGACTACAAGAAGCGTTGCGGCAGAAGCCCAGACGAGGCAGACGCTTTGCTTTTGTGCTACTACGATGGAAGCGGCATTGTATTGCCCGAAGAGATACGCGAACAGATGGCGAGGAGGCGCAGATGGTGACGACAAGTGATGTGTACGAGCGTGTGATGATTGCCTTGGATGGCATGCCGCTGTCAATCTACCATGCGAAGAAAACGACGAGCGTGTATATTCATTCATCCGAAATCGGAACAATATCAATACGCGACCATATGCCAAAGAAATCAGCACTGCCGAGGCTAAAGTACAACATCATCATCGGCTATCAAGGAAAGCGTGAATATCATTACAAGGGCAGGACATGCCTTTTCTACAGCGAATATGAGATCAGTGATTGCATTGACGATTTGAAGAAATCGTGTGATACTTACCGAAGGAGATAATACCGATGGGACTTTTCTTCAACAGAACATCCACCAATGAGAATATAACCAGGCAACGCAGGATATCCCGCGGTATTGTCGACTGGACAGAAGGAGTTGTGGTAAACCGAAATCTGACATACGGGCTGTACCACAACGAATACAACGGATTCAAGCTTGCAGGAAGCCTTGCCTACGCTCCGATTGCGGTGCCCGTATGGTTCATGGGCCTCCCTGTTGCAGAAAGCGAGGACAACCGTGTCCAGGAGATGCTCAATGATCTGACCGAGCAGTTTTCCACGCTCATGCAGCAGATTCATACCGAATGTCATAGGGATGGCACCATCTGGGTATGGCCCTATTTCTCAGCGGAAGACCGTAAGCTCCACTGGGAGATCATACCTGATACAAGCGTTACCACGGTCATGCGTGACATTAGGACAGGTGATGTGTCGACAATCATCTGCGAAGAGCAAATGACGATCAGCCTTGACAATGGAATGACCGCCGGTGTAGTGAGAAAGCGCACATTCACCAAGGATACAATCAAGACCGAATGGATGCAGAGCACCCTTCGTGTTTCGCTCGAGAATGAGATCATACCAAATATCACGCGCGAGCTACCGATCAATTTCTCTAATAACTCAGATGCGACCGAGGTGAGGGGACATTCAGATTATGAGCGCATCGTCTACGACCTAAAGAACTATCATGACATCGAGCTTATGCAGACAACCACGCTGGCAAAATTCAACACGAAGATGGTCGTAGACTGCAAGGACGCAACTGCATGGCTGAAGAATAATGGCTTCGAGGACATAGGCGATGTGGATATTGCCAAATCTGATTTGTTCCTGAATCTTCCCGACGAGAAAGTGACATTCCAATTCCCTGACAATGCATACCAAGCCTATGAATCCGCATTGAAGCGCACATTCCGCAAGATTGTGGAAGGCAGTGTTGTTCCTGAGATTTGCTGGGGAATCAAGGTCGAGGGCAATCTTGCATCAGCCGAGGAGCAGATGGGGCTGCTGCTTTTGTTCGTCGAGGACAAGCGCGGGCAGAAAACCGCGGCATACAAGCGCCTTTTCACCGCGTCTGTGCGGCTCATGAGCGTAGCCAGTATGCAGGCAACCAATCCAGAGATCGAGGTCAAGTGGGGAAATCTTGACAAGCTGTCAGCCAAGACCAAGGCAGAGGTATTCAAGTCATTTGCCGAGGGTGCCGCGCGACTGGTTGATGGTGGTGCTGCCACCAAGCAGCAGCTCTATGAGCTATGGAACAACCTGTATCCAGCGGCAACCATCGAGACATATGAGGAATTCGAGCAGGGCTTGTCCGCAATGGCAAAGCATAAGCAGTTCCGCGATGCCGACTATGAGATGGCAAGGGACGAATTCGAATGACACGCAAGGAATATGAGACGGCGTACCGGTCGGTAAGGAAGGCAACACCAAAACAGATCAAGACGGCAATGACCCAGATCAAGCAATCATACATAACTGCAGGAGAGAAGGTAGCCGAACAGCTGAGGGTTGCTGAGCTGACCGGTGCGTCTGATTTGACACAGCAGAGCTGGAGGCAGATTGAGCTGCAGCTCAAGGCCGGGGTGACTGGCATAAGCGAATCGATCAATGTTGAGGCTCCGATTGCTGTTGAGAATACCGTGAGCAGGATATCTTCTGTTGATGAGAAATGGCTTTCTGATGCAAACACGAAAGCAGGTAACGTCCTGTCAGCAGTGAAGATCAGGAACATGTATGTGAAAATCAATGAACAGCTTCTCGCCAATATGGCGACGCGCATGTTCGCAGACGGATATACCTTTTCAGAGCGCGTGTGGCGTGTTGGCGAGGCGTTCCCTACTGATATAAAGCAAGTGATATTGTCAGGGCTTGCGCAGGGGCGTGATCCGGTGAAGATTGCTGACGATCTGACCACATACATAGCTGACGGCAAGGTAAAGCTGATGAAGCGCTATGGCAGGTTAGAAGCCGGAACCAAGGAGTTTGCAAAACGTATACCGAAGAATGTAGACTGGCGGGCAATGCGACTAGTGAGAACCGAACTCTACGCATCGCTCAAGGAAGCTGGTGTTGAAGCGGGAAAGCGCAATCCTGGTGCATACGACCTGTATGATTGGATCATGCAAGCAGGTCGTGCTGATTGGGACTGTGCGTGCCCTGATTATGCGCACAACTCACCTTATACTGCTGAGCATGTACCCATACAACCGCATCCGCAATGTGGCTGTTATACAATGCCGAGATTACGTGATGTTGATGAATTTGTTGACGATCTCAAGCGCTGGTCAGATGGAGAGAGCGTTGACTATCTTGACGAATGGAATGATACCTACTACGGTATGATATCATAGACTTGACAAATGATGATTTGTAAAGGAAAATGAGAATATGAAACGAATTTATCTTTCAGGCTACGTAGGATATGACCTCACCTCAGGTATGGTCAAGCAATGGCTTGACGAGGCTGACGGTGAAGAGATTGAGATCCATCTCAATACCCAGGGTGGAGTCGTAACCGAGGGCATAGCAATCTATGACCTGATCGACAAGTATACGGGCAAGAAATCATGTCTCATGGGAGGTCTTGTTGCATCAATCGGTTCATACATTGCAACCGCATGCCAGAAGGTTACCGCACAGGATATCACGGTCTACATGGTCCATAATGCGGCCAACTGGTGCTTCGGTGATTACCACGACATGCAGAACGAGTCCGAATCGCTTGAGAAGTTGAACAAGCACATTGCAGACCGCCTCTCGCGCTTCAGTGGGAAACCGCTTGAGGAAGTGATCAAACTCATGGACGATGAGACATGGTACTATGGCAAGGAAATTGTGGACGCAGGTTTTGCAACCGATTTCCTCGAGACAGGAAAGGCAAGTGATCAGGCGAGCAACGTGCTTGATATCGAGAAATACAAATATCATGAAAGGCTGAAGAGTGTGGCCGCCTATTTCGGCACCCCGCCTGAGAAGCCGAAGGAAGAAGAGATGAAATTCGAAGATTTTCTGACCGCAGCAAAGGACTTCGTGAAAAGCGGAGAGTTCAAGCTTGATGGTGCGCTCGACCTGTTCGGTGCAAAGGACAAGCTGATCACCGACAAGCAGAAGGCAGCGCTCGATGCATTGGGTGAGAATGATCCTGCAGAGCTCATCAAAAAAGCAAAGGAAGCCGAGAAGGCCGCCTTGAATGCACAGCTTGATGAGGCATTCGGCAAGGAAGGGAATTTGCGCCTGTATGCTGATGAGCAGACAGAGAAGGGCAAGACCATCGATGAGATCAGGAAGATGCCCATTGCTGTTGCTTTGGCAGCTGAGCGTGCAGCCGGGGTGAATCAGGTTGTTGATCCTCCTGCGAATCCAAAAAAGACCGACGGTGAGAAGATCGTCGTTAGCTACTAAGAGAGAGGGAAAACATGAAAGTTTACATCGAAAAAGAAATGTGCGACCACGTTCGCATCGAAAATGGGACTGGTGGTGACCTCGAGCAGTACCAGTTTGCGATCGTAGGACCCTACGCTGCAGTAGCCGACGAGGCAATCGCCGACGGAGAAGTAGGTAGCCTCCACGTTGAGGAAGGAATCCAGATCCAGACCGATGAGCTGCACGAAACTGAGAACACGTTTGCAACCGTTGGAGCTGCTGTTTACTGGGACCCCACAACCGAGACGTTCAGCGACACAATCACCGCTACCTACTACCTTGTGGGCTATCTGCTCCAGGCGAAGAACAGCGATGGCGTAATCGTGTTCGAAAAAGAGCGCTACGCAAAAGTTGTTCCCGCTTCCCTGGTTGATATCCAGGCAGAGGTTGATGCAGCCGAGTTGTCAATCGCAGCGATCACCGCTGAGGCAGGCATTCCCTTCATTGCAACCGCTACACTTACCAGTGCCGCAGGGGCAACTGAAGTTGTGCTTCTTGCTGATGCCAAGGTGCCGGCAGGAAAGAAGGTCTATATCCATAGCATTTTCGCTTCTGTCGATGGTGCAACCGAATGGGCCACCGCAACCGAAGTGCTTGTCAAGGACAGTGCGGACGTTGAAGGCGCATCGTTTGCAGTTGCAGACCTTGTAGCAAATGCGAATCTTACCATCGCTGACGCAACCCTTGCCGATCCTATCTCACAGGGAGCTGGTTTCACCGCTGAGAAGGGCCTTGAAATTGTGGCCGATGCCAATGGCACCGGATCTGATCTTATCGTGACCGTTTTCGGTTACATTGCATAAGGGAGTGTAAAGAATGAGACACTTGAATGTTTTTGACCAGGACGGTCTGAAAGAGTATCGCGTAAAGCAGAAGATGGCAACCAACGTCGCTATCTTCAGCGGAAAAGCGGAAGACAATGTGAAAGACCCACATGCAAACATCATTGGCAAGGAACTGATCGTTCCCATGACCAATACCGTTTGGGAGGGTTCCGAGGGCCACGCAAAGCTCTGGGGAGAGATCAAGGACCTGCAGGCAAAAGCCCAGAGTGAGATGGCTACCAATGCCGCACAGGCACCGAGTGCCGCAACACTCGAAGAGCTTATGCAGAAGGTCTTCATCGACATCACCCGACGCAGACAGGAAAGCGGAGACCTCACCAATCTGGTAGCAACCGAGATTGTCGACTTCGACTTCCCAGAGAGCATCACCTTGCGTGAACTCTACGACTACGTCGGTGAGATGCAGGAAATCAGTGGATCAAATGACAGTGTACCGCTCATTGAGCAACAGCTGGGAACCACTGACACCCTGACAATGAAGATCCTTGCCATCGGCTGGAAGGACAGCTTGAAGAACTTGCTGTTCAACAAACTGCGTGACATCGAGAAGGCCAACAAGGCAGCAGTCAATGCGTATACGGACAAGCGTAACGCCGCGACCATCGGAACCATTGTTGGTGCAACCTATGTTGCAACCCAGAAACAGGCTGCTGATGCGACCGCTGATGCCACCTATGATGTGCTCATGTACAACACCATGCGCAAGGCAATCAAGAAGCTCCGTGGATTGAAAGACCCACAGACCAAGAACAAGATTGCTGTTCCGTCCATGACCTTGCTGTGCAACAGCGCGGACAGATGGGATATCGAACGGGTGATCAACGGCCAGCTGGGAAGCGGGAATGGAACCATTGGTTCTTTGAACATGCAGAGCTTACCCATCGATACCATCATCGAGTATGACCACGGCATTCTCGATGGTAAGACATGGGGAAAGAAGAAATTGTCTTACCCTGGTGTCGAGCAGGGCAAAGCCTATTTGTTTGTTCCTCGTGAAGCATTCTGGGTAGCGACCAAGCGACCTCTGACGATGGAAACCGGACGCGGAAGCGTGCTCCAGCTTTCCACCGAAGAGAAAGCATGGTATGGCGTGCAGGCTGAGCATTACAAGCAGTTCCTGGGAAGCTCCTATCCTGCATCTGGAACCACTGGTGAAGGATTCATTGTGGAGATTACACTCCCGACTGAAGCGTAAGCCTGAGAAGCAAAAGATTTGGGTGGAAGAAATTCCACCCTTTTTTCAATTTTTAGTCCCCACTATATTGTTCTTACAGCATAAGGAAATACATAAAAAAAATATGGTTTTAGTCCCCACCTTACAGAAACAAAAATAGCCACTCTTTTTTAGAGTGGCTTCATTCAGTCTTTTGTTTCATGTTATTTGTTTATCCAATCCAAATGTGGCGTCTCATATCATGCCTCCTTGTTATAGTTGTCAAAGCTATTCTCGTTCTTGATGATTAATCATATTACTCATTGTTTAATCTGTCAACAACTAATCTGCATAAAAAACCCCATTGGGGAACAATAAAACCCAATGGGGAAAAGGAGAACGGAAACGTCTATGAGCAGATCCAGATGTATGTACCTATAGTATCGTTGACAATTCAGTATTTGTCAATCATAATGTTCATATGAATACACAAGAAGTTATCAAGCTGAGAATCAGGATAAAGGACCCGCATGGTTTTCCAAAGATCATCGATGGTGCAGTTCCAGCTTCTCCCGATGGGCTTACCTGCTATCGTGTAGCTGAGGATGAGTATTATAACAGCGATAGTGAGCGCCTTTCCCTGTATCTGAGTGATGCAACCCTTGATGCGATGATCACCACTTACGGTGATGATGCCGAGTGCCGATGCTACTTTGAGATAGCCAAGAACCTGGGAATGGAAATGAGGATCAAGCGTCTGACGACCGGAACAGAAACAACCGAGTGGAATACGCTTGTTGAGCTCTATAACTTCTACAAGGCGCTTTCCAACGACTGCAAGGCCCAGAATAAATCTGATACAGGGCAGGATACAGGTAGAATAGGCCAGAGCAAGCAACCTGATATCTGCGGAGGTTTTACACTGTGATAAGCCAAGCAAGACAGGGTATCATGGCGCAGATCAATGCAAATCCGAGCAGGCTCAGATTTATACGTTTGACGATGGTTGATGATGGATTTGGCGATGAGATTCCTATGGGTGACCCGATGAAGTACACGGCAAAGGTCCGCATATCTCACGAGAGCAAAAGCGTTCCGCAACTTGAACCCAATCCAGTCGGGCTTGGAACAAATCTTGCACGTTTCATCCTTGCCGACTATAAGACGCTGATTCATGAGGGTGACCGTTTCACATACCAGGGCACCGGCTGGGAAGTGGGCGTTGTCGATCCACTGAGCTATGGCTCTGAGATTGTGGGCTACCAGGCTCCCATCAAGGAAGCCGCGATCATGGAGGCATAGTCATGCAGATACCAGGAAGTGCATCAGATCCGATGCAAGCCAAGCAAATGCCCGATGTGGATGAGGCATACATCATGAATCCGTATGCCGGCAAGGAGCTCTTGACGCTCGTTGAAGCCTATGACCTGCTGAGCGCAGTAGCATCGGAGTTGTACGCAGATGGCATCCACAGATACGGGAAAGGTTAAGCGCAACGTTAGGAGCGAATACGAGAAGAGGGAACGGGCAGTATATGCCCTGTGTGTCTATTATGCGGGGGTCGTTCTCAGGCATTTCCGTATCCATCAGGAGATGGGTACCTACTGGATAAACCAGACGAACATTGCAAAGGATACCGTTTTCTCCCAGGCGTTCAAGGAAGAGGGAGGGCAGGTACTTGGGTTTTTTCTAGCGCACGCTATACAATACGGAGTATATCTTGAATTAGCCAACGATCGGCAGAACGAAGCATTGAGGCCGATCATAAACGAGTACATGCCACAATTCAAGGCACGATTGGAGAAATTGTACGCATGATAACGAAGATAGTAGCAAAGTTGAAAGAAGGAACAATTAAGAACGTGGTGCCGTATGGCAAGGCGAAGCCGATGCCGGCCGCTCCTTATATTGTGGTGAAGGAAGAATCAGATCCACTGGACAGGGGAACGATCTATCGAGTGATAATCCACGTTGCCGCAGGCGGGAATATATTCCTCAAGACCTTCATGGCCGAGGCACAGGCATTGCTTGATAACTTCGAGGCTGAGACTTATCTGGGCAATTGGCAACGCATCTATGCAGATGGTCAAATGTCTGGTACAATTGTAGATAATGACGACGGTACGATAGCCATGGAACGGACCTATTTGTCGCCAACGATTTTCTTCTAGAAGGAGTTTTTATTATGGCACTGAAAAAGAACGCAAGGTATGCTTTCGGACTGCATTATTTGCGCATGCGCGCAGTTAATGACGACTTATCCATCCCAACGGCTGATAATATCGTTGGTGGGGCTGGACCGTTTGACTACAGTGGGGTTGATTCGATTGCCGCTGTACCAATGACCATCAAGATTGACGACGCTGCAGCTGTTGATGTTGATATCGATCTCGCGGCAGCTGTTGACGAGACTGCTGTCACTGTTGATGAACTGGTGACCGCGCTCACTGCTGCTTTCACTGCAGGAACCATCGCGCTCACTGCAGAGAAAGACGTTACCAGTGGAAGGCTCGTGATCTCCCATGCAACCGCAACTGTGTTGCAGGTGTATGGCGAAGCTGCTGAGCTGGCAATGATCGGCCAGGGCTTCGGGGTGAAGCTGCTCGTATCCGATACGATGCAGAGTTTCAGCCAGTCTCCGGTTCGCAAGGAAGGGGAAAGAATCACTACAACCGATGCTTGGGGATTCGATACCGAAGTGATCACCGACGGTTACTACAAGGGATTTACGGCAAATCTTGTGGACACTGCTGAGGATTGGGAGATGTTGGGATTGCTTGAGGGCACCCCGATTGATGCAGATGGAAACATCAGCTCTCCTGTGTTCTCGACAAAGCGTCCTGTCGTGATGATCGAGGCTTTCTATGCCAAATATCGCAAGGGTCAGAATTACGAGGGAGACCTCGTTGGGTATCGCAAGATCACCTGTGACCAGTGCAAGGGCATGGGCGGTGAGAAGACCAGGGAACGTGGCTGGTCCAACGATCCGTACACCATTGAGGGCAAGACATGGGTCGACTCAGACGGTGTTGAGCACCCTGCATGGAAGCGCGAGGAGCTTACCGTAGCGGAATTCAACGCACTTGACATCGAGAACGTGTAACCAATTTTCTAGGGGAGGGGAAACCCTCCCCATTGGAGTACCCATGTTACAACAATTCCATGACGCGCAATTCCCCATATTAACGTTGCCATTCTATGGCAATCCTGTGCAGGTGCAGTTGCGAGAACTCACACAAGCACAAATATACTCATGTGGCGGTACTGATATATCACTCATTGAGACAATGCAGGACAAGATGCGCTTAAAAAAGAAACCGACACTCGATGAGATTGTCGGTTACAGCGAGGTAATGCATAATATCGCGAAGAAGTCCCTCCATTGCCCTACGTATCAGGAGATCATTGATACCATCAAAGAGGGGATCAATATAGAGGAAATGAACAAGGCACTCCACAATCTGCACGAAGAGCTCGCATTACTCGACGGTGGCAAGGAAGCAGAAGCACTCGACAAGGAAATTACACGCCTGCAGATCAGGGCTAATCTCTTGTTGCCCGATGATTTTCTCAATGGGGTAGTATGCTATGCTCTTGGTGTCGACAAATCAGATATCAAGGACGTATCAGAAGAAGTACTTTACAGAGCAGCTGTAGAGGCTAAACTTGGGAATGACAACCCGGCAGATCACCTGCATGGGCGTTTCACTGATTTTATGCGCAGTGACATAAACCAGAGAGCGTGGACAATTTTCCACAACAAGAAAAGGGAAATAGCAGATGGCGATTGATGCTGGTTCCATATATAGCAGTGTTAGGGTAAGACTCGACAAGCTGAGTGGTGATGTCAAGAGCGTAGAGCGGTTGCTCGACCAGATTGGTACATCAAGCCAGACGAATGCGAAGCGCACAGAAGATGCATTCACGGATAGCTTCAATGCGACAAAGCTTGCAGGTGTTGCCGCATTCGCGGCCATAACTGTTGCGATGAAGCAGTCAATCAAGGTTGCTGGTGACTATGAACAAAGCATTGCAAACGTTCAATCCGTCGTCATGGGAACCGACGAGGTATTCCAACAGCTGAGCGAAGCTGCTAAGGAAGCAGGTGAGACAACCAGGTTCACCGCAAGCCAAGCGGCTGATGCGATGTACAGTCTTGCTTCAGGCGGCCTGTCTGCAGTTGAGGTTGTGGATTCCTTGAATGGTGTTCTGATGCTTGCTGGTGCCACACAGTCAAGCCTTAGTGAAGCTTCTCAGCTCACCGTCGCTACACTGAACCAGTACAATCTTGCCGCTGAGGAATCAACCAGGATATCAAACGTGTTCGCCGCTTCGATTGCGAACAGCATGGCGAATATGGAAAAGCTCACGGGAGGCATGCGGCAGGTTGGACCTGTTGCATCAGCAATGGGCTTGAGCATTGAGGAAACAGTAGCCTCACTGAGTGCCCTCTATGACGCAGGTTTCCGAGGTGAGCAGGCTGGTACTGCGCTCAGGGCTATACTGGCAAGCATTGCAAGCGAGGCAGATCCGACAACGCGTAAGCTCATGGAAATGGGCCTGACCTTTGATCAGATCAATCCTGCAGCAAACAGCTTTGCAGATGTAATACAGAACATCTCAGATGCTGGCTTGAGTGCTGGTGATGTGATGAACGCATTCGGCACACGTGCCGGTGCTCAGATGCTCGCCTTGCTCAATGAAGGTAAGCAGGGTCTTGAGGAATATGAGCGCGCAGTAACCGGCACATCTACGGCAAGCGAGATGTACGCAATACAGAACGACACATTGGCCGGAAGCCTTGACAGGCTCAAGAGTGCGGCACAGAGCGCACAGATTGAGTTTGTTGAAGAAGTGACCCCTGCATTAAGGGATTTCCTTGAGATACTGACTGATATCATCATCAGGGTAGCTGATATGCCAGGTCCTATCAAGGTTTTCTTCGCTACACTGCTTGCTGGAATTCCTGTAGTACTAGCAGTCACCAAGGGATTGGTTGCACTCAAGGCTGCTATGCTTGGCGTGAGCGGTCCAATCGGATGGGCTGTCGCTGCAGTTGCCGCAGCAACTGCTGGATTTTCTGCGCTTAAGGATAAGCTGGACGAGATCGAAACCGAGAAAACAAACCGTGATTTTGGAGAGCTTGCTGAGCAACTGGGAATGACCGCGGAGAAGCTCAAGGAGCTGACCGAAGAGGCTGATAGTTTTGGATTGGAACTCAGTGAGTTTGACGCATTGGTCGCAAGTCTTAACCTCAGCACTGATGCATTAGAAATATTGCAGATGATGCTCAACCAGACGATGATGAGCGGTGAAAGCGTAACACAATACGTAGGACGATGGGCCGAGGTGCTTGGCATCAGCGCAGAAGCTTTGATGCGCGTATTAGCCGCAAGCGACCTAGTCAATGAAGCTGATAAGGCATATCTGAATACGTTGCTGGGCACCATCGATATGGAGAAGAAGCGCAATGAGGAGCGTGAGCAGGCAGCAAAGACCGAAGATGAGATCATGCTTGAGCAGAAGCGCGCGAATGCAGCACGCAACGCTGAGCGCCTTGCTGGGCTCAAGAAGGAGGGACAGGCACAGCAGGCTTTGTTCGATGTATATGATGCCACGCTTGCAGAAATCGATAGGAAGCTTGAGCTTGGTGTGGTAACCGAGAAGGAAGCGAACGAGGAACGTAAGAAAGCAAGCGATAAGCTGATAGAGACTTTGCTCGAGCAGGAGACAGCGTATATCAGCAATGACGAAGCCATAAGGCAGGCCGTTGCATCAGGCAAATCATACGAGCAGGCGGTCAAGGATCAAGAGGAAGCGGAAAAGGCCGCGAAGAAAGCCGAGGAAGAACGCGCTCAGGCGTTGGCAGAGGTAGAGGAACAGACAGAGCAGAACAGGTTGGCCCTCGAGGAAATGGGAAAGACCGAGGCTGAGATTGCAGAGCTTGAACGCGATAGGCAGATTGCAACCATTGAAGGTATGGACATTGACGAAAAGGTCAAAGAGAATGCAATCGCCGCAATCAATGCACGCTACGATGGCTATGTGAAATTAATGGAAGCCGAGAAGAGGGAAGCGGCAGACAATGCACTTCAGGCGAAGATGGAACAGCAGAAAAAGCAGATGGAAGATATGGGAAAGACTGAACTCGAACTGCTTGAGGTGAAGCGTGAGCGCGCAAAGGAAGAAGCGCGCATGTCTGGTGCAAGTTCTGAGCTCATAGAAAAGAGCATAAAGGATATTGACGCGTATTACGATGCACTGGTGAATGAGGAAAAGGATAAGCAACGGAAAAAGCAAGAAGAAGAGCAAGCGAAGGTATTAAAGGACAAACAGGCTGAGCAGGAGCGCTTGGATAAACAGCAACAGCAACAGGCCGATGAGTACATGAAGAAGCTCGAGGAGCTTGGCAAGGAAGAGCTTGACCTTATCGAAATCCGCAGAAAGCGTGCAGTAGCGGAGGCTGAGGCTTCTGGGGCATCTGATGATCTGATCAAGGAGAACATCAAGAATATCAACGCGTACTATGACGGACTTGCCAACGAAGAGAAGGCTAAGCAGGCAGAAAAGATTGAAGAAGAACGTCAGAAGCAGTTGAAGCAGGCAGAGGAAGATGCCGAGAAGGCCGCCAAGAAGCAGGCTGATCTTGCTGAGAGCTATACACAGAAAGCCGAGGAGGTAGGAAAGAAAGAGCTGGAGCTTATTGAGATAAGGAGAGAGCGCGAGATAGCTGCAGCTCGTGCGGCTGGTGGTGATCAGGAAGCCATTGATGCAAGCATTGCCGCGATCAATAAATATTACGATGCACTGACCGATGAAGAGGTTGCGGCACAAACCAAGAAACTTCAGGATGAAGAGACCAAGCGACAAGAGAAGATAACCGAAGAAACAGAGAAAGCGGCTGAGAAGCAACTTGCAACCGACCAGAAACAGATTGACAGCGCTACCAGTTATCAACAGAAGCTTGAAGATATGGGAAAGACTGAACTCGAGTTGATTGAGATCCAGAGAAATCGCGCAATCGCAGCAGCCTTGGCATCTGGTGCATCGGCACGTGTCATAAACGAAAACATTGATGCAATCAACGAATACTATGATGCGCTCGAGGAAACAACCGCAGAAGATGCGGCGATCGCCAAGACAAAGAAAATGGCCCAGGATATCAAGGATATCTGGGATGATCTCTCAGGTAGTCTCGCTTCCTTGTTCAGCGCAATCTATGACGACAAGCTTGATGCACTCGAGGATCAGCTGAAGGCTGAGCTCAAGGCCGCTGGGTTGCAGGAAAAGACAGCAAGCGAACTTGCTGAGGCTGAACTGGCAGATGCAATGGCCACAAGTGAGAAAGAGATCGCGCTCATACAGAAGCGCCTTGATGCAGCAAAGGAAGCTGGTGATGAGCAAGCCGCAATACTGATCCAGCAACAGATTGATGAGGCGAATGCAAGGGCAACAGAAATAGAGGAAGAGAAACAGGCAGCCGTAGACAAGGCAAACATCGAAGAGGAATATGAGGAAAGACGGAAGCAGATACAGTATGAGGCGGCCATGGTGCAATGGAAATTACAGATGGCACAAGCTGTTGCCGATGCGGCCATGCTTGCCTTGAATGGCTTCCTTACCAAGCCGTTCATCCCAGCAGGCTTGATTGCAGGCGGGGTGGCTACCGCACAGGGAGCATTGCAGATATCAGCTGTCACCATGGCTAAGCCCAAACTGGCAACAGGCGGTATCGTGTTACCACAAATGGGCGGACGCGATGTGACGCTCGCTGAGAATGGGTATCCTGAGATGGCGCTCAACTCAGGGCCAAGCGGGCAAGAGCTCATGGGAATGTTTGCACAGCAGATCGTGGACAAGATGAATGGAAACCGCTCAGAGGGGAGACAACCGATTGTAGTTCAGATGGTGGTGAACCGAAAAGTCTTGTCCGAGACGGTCGTTGATGATATAAATAATGGTAGGGTGAGGTTAAATAAATGAAGATACTTTTCGACAACATCCTGAATGAAGCAACATTGACCTCACTCCATGAAGAGGAATCATATCCTGTCACCAATGTTGTGAGCCCTTTTCTCCGTCAGCTATACCAGGCATCAGAGAGCAACGACACGATAACTGCAGAGTTCAGCACAGATGTTGCGCTTGACAGCATCTTCTGGGGCTTCACCAATGCCACGAGATTGCGCATAGCTCTGCTCGATTCCGATGATGCAGTAATGGAAATCGTCTACCTTGAGGGTGAGAGTGTAGGCCATTAC
>CEGF01004387.1_pt1 | contig 18385 bp, 6 predicted proteins | sample 306341 | NCBI WGS metagenome assembly CEGF01 (sample SAMEA2755655, study PRJEB7226) | microbial mat metagenome | biome: microbial mat; feature: hypersaline; material: grass silage | place: USA | collected 2014-02-19 | depth 0 m
AGCCTGCGCACCTGCCAATGTATGCCTGACGCCTGCCATCGGCAGAATGATTTCATCGCCAGTGTTCTCGTTTCGGAAGGCCTTGCCCGCAAAGTGCTTCCGCGCATACTCCCTCGCACGCAGCGCCATTTCCTTAACCGTCTTGCCCTTCGCAATCGGGCCGCCGTCTGTCTCGATAACGGGCGCATCATCGGGCACACGACTGAACCGGGCGTCACCGTAGACGATTGTCTCAAAGTCACGTACAAACCGCGGGTCATGGGTCAGAACCGTGATTCGGCTTTCACCTTCGACAACCGCTTTCCTTGCCGCTGCAACGATCCGCAGCACCTCAACATCGGTCATCTGATCAAGACGCTCCGCAAACCGGGTGCCGGCCATGATTTTGCGAAGCCCTTTCCGGATCAAGTGTGCGATCTGTTGAATCAGATCAGGCTGAACGGTGCCGGTACCGGCGATATGAGCGATCAGCTCATCTGCCATCATTTCCCGGCGCTCAGCCAGTGACATATCCCCGGCATTCTCCCAGTAACCGGACAGGTCAAAGCCATACTTCTTGCCGAGACGCTGGATGCCAGGGTAACCCCCCACGCGATTGAACAGGCGATCCATGTGCATACCGAAGGCCGGGCCATAGAGCTGCCGTAGTCCGTAGTGACCCAGCGCCTCATGCAGTACAATGCGTTCAACGTCCGCTTCTGTCCGGATCTTGTCAGCAATCAGGTAAAACCGGCCCTTATGGAATACGCCATCTATTTTGCCGCGGGCATTCTGCTTATCTATGCGCTCCTGCATATCCGCCGGAAGGTCGCGATCCGTCGCAACCGTTACCATTTCGGGTGCATTCGTCCAGTTGGCAGTGATACGAGTGGCGGTGATCTCTACCTGATCACGCGAGATGGGCGAGCCAATATCATTCGGGACCATAGAGTCGAATGAATCTGCTTCGGTTTCACGGCTGAACTTGCTTTCGATGATGTTGCGGTCAAACTTTCGAACGGTTTGATCACCTGCGCGTGCCCCTGTATCACGGGCAGAATACAGAACCGCATCCGGAGCCTTGCCGTTGTGCATCGCCAAGCGACGGACGGCTTCGGATAGGAAGGACTTGGTAGCAGCATTGCCAATGTTGAGCTTGAGGTATTTCAGGCCTTGCTGATTGGTTGCCCCGGTATCGCTCAGGTACTCCGTACCAGCAAGAGCCTGCGCAGCAGCACTACCTTCAACAGGGCCAAAGACACCCACTTCGTACTCATTGGGTCGTCGCTCCGTAAGGGTTATTGTCAGGACCTCTGCGCGATCACTGGAGCCATTGCCAATAAGCTCTGCTGGTGTCACCGTCAGCGTGAAGACATTTTCCCCATCAGCTGTTGTGCTTTGTCTTCCTCGGGTGAAGATTTCGTTGAATCCCGCGAGGCCCTTATCGAAGATAATGCCTTCTGTACCGCTTCCACCTCTGCCGGAGATAACCTGAACTCTTCCCCGGTCATATCGATGTCCTGCGGTGAGGTTTTCTTCGACCCATTTTTTCTGTACCAGTCGACTGTTTCCTGATCCGCGTCGAAGTGCGCCATTGTTCAATCCCTCCCAGAACGGATTGGCTTTACCAGGAGTGTATTCGGGATCGACAGAGTTGTCTTCAGTACGGCGGCTGAACATCACAACGTTACCATCGGCAGCGGGCTTGGTTTCAATTGTGCTGAACAGCTTGTCAAAAGCTTCCGATACAGGCCCCTGCTCATCCGGTTTTAGATATGGGTAACGGCCAGGGTCGCGCTTAAACTTTTCAAAACTGGTGACATTCGCCAGGAAGTCGTTTCGGTAGCCCTGCTGTGCAAGCTTCGCAATGATATGGGTTTCAAATGATCGAGCTGCCCGCTCGATGATCTGTGACCAGTATCCATCCGCTTTACCTTTGTCGATCACCTGGGCGCGGGTCAGCATGGGCGAAGCATTCAGCGTATTCACCAGCTCGGCAAATACCTTTTCCACTTCGGGCCGGATACCCTTCGGATGCTCAGGGTCGGCTACCCACTGTGACTCTTCGAAGCCCATGCCGCGCTCTTTGCGACGGTTATATTCAGCCTTGGTAATCAGGTAGGGCGCACGACCACCCTTCATGCTGGGCTTGTACGCCATCATTGGCTCGGGCCGGTAGGTCACAAACGCGCCTTCACGGTACGACTTCTGATCCCCGGTGAATTCGATATCGCCCCGCTTCCGACTGAAGTAATTATCCAGCGCGTGAAACCATTCATGCGCCAGTGAGCCGGCACCTTTGGTCTTGGTCAGGTTGATAACGGTTAAATCTGGCTCGAAGTGCGCTGATGCTCGCCCACCTTTACCACGACTGCCAAAACCAATACCCAGCCTGCCATCAAAGCTCAGCGCTTTCGGTGGCAACTCCAGCACATTTGCCAGATCCATAAAGGCATCATAGGCGTCATTCAACAGGCCCTGCCGCTCCTGGCCTGCCTTGCCCTGTTTCACCCAATTGCCAAATTCGGCACCACGGAATCCGAAGGTCTCAATGAATTCATCTGCGGTCACATCCCTGCCGTTGCGGTAATCCTGACCTGTACGCTCGCGGTTCTTATCACCGCGCATATCAGCCTTGGTGACATTATCGCGCTGCTTCACGGCTTCCCATGCTTCCACCAGGTCAGCGTTGTTGTTGCGGAGGTAATCCCGTGCTTCCTTCAGAGTGTCGAAAGTTTTGAGCGGTCGCTGTTCATTATCACCGGTCTTGTTGATCTGGTAGACCGTGTGCCGCCTGTCATGGCGGATCTCAAATTTCATGGCCGGCTGTTCATTCGCACTTTTTTCGAGGTGCGCGTTAACCGGCGCTATGATCTCGGAAACCTCAGACGCGCCCCGGTGGATAGTCATGCGCTTGTCGATCTCAACCAGCATCCATGAGCCAGACACCATTTCTTCGCCTTCACGATAGGTGCCGCTCGCTTTCTCTACGCGCCCGATCCGATCCCACTGGCTGCGATCAACACCGGTCAGCAGCTCAACCTTGTCAGCGAATGACTGAAGGGAGTAGATGCGCTTATCACGAATTGCTTGGATGAATTTATCGGAGCCAATCTCATCAACCATATTCAGCAGATCACGCGCCTGCTTGACCTGATCCACCCAACGTTTGAGCTTGTACCCAATGCGCGGTTTGTTCGGCACCATGTTACGGGCAGTGTGGTAAATGGCCGCACTGACAGGATCTTCAATCTTGTCGATCTCGTTCTTCGGCCATAGCTTTGACAGGGTACTGGACGCGATTTGCTCATCATCCATGTTCGCCAGACGCTCACGCGCCGTGCGCAATTCATCCTTTCGGGCACGGCCCAGCTTTTCGCCAACGTCCTCAATGACTGCAGGCTCAGTCGGTTCAGGGGCATTTGTAAGCTCGGCCTGCTGTGTTGCTGGTTGCTCTGCGCGCGACGTAGCACCCAGCCCAAACATATCATTCTGGCCACGGGATGCTGCTACATCGGCAGTACGGTCCGAGCCAGTCAGGGTGAAATCGTTTACTTCGGCATCAGCTTGGGCTTTCTGTTCGGCTTCACGTTGGGCGCGTGCCTCAGCCTCTTCGACTGCAGTGCGGGTATCCGCCTGTGCCTGAAGATCTGATTCAGTGTATGACGATAGGAGGGGTTCGGGGTCAGGATCTACTGATCCCCAGATTTCTGCGGCTTGCTCTGGTGTGAAGGGTCGGCTTGCTGTGAGCGTTGCTTCAAGATTATCGCTGCCGCTTTCCTGACTTTCTCCGGCCTGAGTGCCGGACGCTTCTCTCGATTGGTTGATTGCATCATTCAGCTCCACAAGTGCGATAACAGGGTCATCGCTGTACTGTTCAAGTATGGCATCAATAACGGGTGCTGGCACGCCTTGCTCAAGAGCGTTTGCGTAGGCCTCACCGGCCCATGCCTCATCACTGGTGATATCATCAGCCAGCGGCTCATGCTCCTGCTGAAGCTGCGCCTCGGCGGCCGCTTCCTTCTCGGCCAGTGCTTCGTAGCCCTCCGGGGTCATGATCTTCGCATTGCCGTTAATGGCCTGATCCAGTTTGGTGCGCAAGTCATCCAGGCGGTCAGCACGCGGATCAAGGTATCCATACTGAGCCAGACGTTCGGCCATGCCGTCGAAGCTGTCGCCTTTCTGACGCGGGAACACATACCGGATACCGCCAGCCTGTCGGCCAAAATTCGCCGGATCGATACCTTCTGCTTCCGCCTCTGCCCGATCAATGCCGCCCATTAGTGCAATGGCATCCAGCATGTCATCGTTGACAGTGTCAGGCTCACGGAACATGCGGCTCTTGGCCTGCTCTGACTTTGCCTGTGTCGCTTCCGTCGCTTGGGCTTCTGCCTGATCACGGGCCTGGGTATCGATCTGCACGGCAAAGCCGCCGTCTACCGGCACTACCTCGGCAAACTCGGCATTCTGCTTGTAGGGCATGGAGCGCTTGGCTGCAACTTCACTGGCAAACGGGGTGCCGTCTGACTTCATGCGCAGTTCAGGCGCAATACTCTGAATAGCTGTAGGCGCGCCAGTGGCTGCTACTGCTCCACCATCCTGTTCGGAGCTCGGGAATTTATTCACCAGTGGTAACAGGTCGCGGATCGGTGCCTGTAGCTGGATAGCCTTAACTGGCTCGCCCTTCTCTCGCTTTGCCATCCATTGGTGGTGGCCATCAACGACATGGCCATCTGAAGAGATCAGGATAGAGCGCTCACCGCCTTTGTGCTGACGTGCCTTGTCTACTTTCTCCGGGGAAAATTCCTGCTGTGTCGGTTTTAGCTGAACCGGATCGACTTCGATCTGCTCACTCTCAACACCTTTGGCATTCAGGAAGTTGACCAGCGCCCCTCGATGCTCGGCCTTCACCTGCGGCATCTGTGCACGCGGCACGCTCAGCGTACCTGACTGGGGCGCGAACTCGGTCCATTCAGCGTCGATAGGCTTACCGGCCAACTGTGGATCAAGGTCAGACTGCATATTCTGCGTGATTGGCAACACGCCGGCATTTACCTGCTGCTTCAGCTTCGGCAGTGCCTTGATCAGCTGCTTCTGCTCATCGGTGCGATTGACCGGTTTGGTGGTGACCGCCTCGCGGAACTGTCGGGTCAGCTCGATCATTTCACTCTGGGTGATCGTCTTGCGGTTCTCCAGACGCAGAGTATCGGTGCCTGCCTGACGCTCGACCACGTTGCGGCCCACGCCTTCATATTCGGTCGGTGTCGGCGTGAGGGTGCGCTCTGGGCGCTCACGTCCCATATCAACCTGACCAGTGCCCGGCGGCAATGCGGCACGCGGCTGTGCCGGTGGCAACTCGTTGCTGCGATCAAGCTCGCCCTCAATGGCAGTCGGACGGTATGGCGTCTGACCTTCCTGTCCATAGCGGGCGCTGAAGTCATCGGCAGTACGCTGTTCACGGGAAGCACGAACATCGGCCGGCTCTTCGCCAAAGATAATGCCGGAGTCGGTCAGGCGGTTATCTTGTCGCTGCTCCAGTGCAGCCGGTGTTGGGTCACTCATGCGGCGCGGCTGGTCGAAGGTTTCACCCTTGCGATCAGAGCCGCCTTGGTATGGGCCGACTTCGCCACCGGTAATTTCACCAGTCGCCACATAGGGCACCGGGAACTGATCGGCAGCGGTACGGATCTGGTCGTTGGTTTCAGTTGCAGACTGGTACAGACGGTTACCACGTTCAGCATACTGGCCCGCCATGGCTTCATCACCCGCAGCGCGCGCCTGCTCTGCCTGCTGGAACAGGCGGCGAGCTGTGATCAGTTGTGCTGCTTCATCAGTGAAGCCCAGTCGCTCGGTGGTGGCGATCAGCCCATCAAGGCCATCGTACCCACGTTCAGCTTGTGCGCCTCGCTTCGCGGCAGGCCGCTCGTACTGGCTCCAGTCCTGCTGCTCGGGGAATTGGATACCCAGATCAGCGGCAGTCTGTACCGGTTCCATCTGTGCGGCAGCGGCAGAGATTGGGCCATTGCTCGGATCGGGACGCTCAACCGGTGCGGGTGCGGGATTGTCCGGGGTCGGGGTCGGCTGGATCAGGCCGGAGTCAATGCCACCCTGCGTCCCAGGTTGCCTTACTGGTGGGACAAAGTTCTGTAGCGCAGACATTGGCGCACCTTGGCCGGCACCTGCAATCAAGCCAAGCGCAGCGCCCTCCGGCACACCTTCCGCCAGCGACTGATCAGGATTGACCTGCGTTTTGATGCCGACATTGGAGCCGAACGGGTTGGACGCCTCCTGCGCCATTTCTTCGGCAGACTCACGCAGTACAGTGTCAAAGAAGCCTTTGAGGCCTTGGCCGGTAAAGAAGTCAGCCTCAAGTTTGCCAGCGCCTGTTACCTTAGATGCCAGCATGGCCAGTGGTGCCGATACCACAGCGGCTGTGAGGCCTGCCCGGTTGGCAATCTGTGCTGCTGCATCTTCGTGGCTCATACCGTTCTGGATGAGCTGCAGGTACTGCGGTGATACTTCGGACAGCTTCTCGGCCGTCATATCAAGCACCTTGCTTTCAGTCTCACGGCCAGCGTTCGCGCCTTCCAGTAACCCGCCTGTTCCCACGGTTGCTGCAGTAGCTGCCTTTGCGCCTTTGGCTGCACCAGCAACACGGCCGGCAATACCGGTCGGCAGCATGTATGGCAGGGACGATGCCAGAATATCAGGCACTACTTCCGGACGATCCCATGCCGTTTTCAGGATACCAGTAAAGCCATCAGCCTCTGATAGCGCTTGACTGGATTCCTTCATCTGATCGCTTTTCTTGTCCTGCCAGTATTCGGTCGCACGGTCTGCGGCTTTCTGGAAGCCAATATCAACCACTCCGCCGGTAGCTTTGTCGGCCATCCATGCGAGATCTCCCCCCAAAGTAGCGAAACCTTGCATCACTGAAGCGCCGGTATCCTTTGCAACCTCGCCCCAAGTGCGCCCTTCCGGTTCAGCGCCATAGTTGGGGTCGGCAAAAGGGTTGGACGCCTGCTGCGGCCGCGGTTTGAAACCGGCCTGCGGCTGCGCTGCGGCTTGCTGTTTTTCCTCGTCGGTCAACAGGTCGGCGCCGTAGTTGGGATCTGCGAAAGGATTGTTCGACATTACTGACCTACTCCATAACGTGCTGCGGCACCGGGGCCGAATTGAGCATCAAATAGTGCGGCGCTGGATGGATCGCTTTTCAGTTTTTTGATATTGGCTGCTGAAGGCTCAGGCCATGCTTGCCCGGGTGCCTGTATTCCACCCAGTACCCGATTTGTTGCAGGATCAACAGCTACCCGCACGGTTGTTGGGTCACCCATACTGTTCTGAATTACCTGATCCACCATCACGTAGTCGTCTTGAACCTTTCGGTTGCTATTGCTGCCGTTCAGGATCTGCAACTGCTCGGCAATGGCACTGCGCTGTTCGGGGGTCTCTGCTGCGGTGTACGCTTCTCTCAGTGCTTCAAGGCGCTCGTTCTGTCGAATCTGGAAGCCCTGCGCGTATTGGTCACTATTGTACTTGGCGGTATCCAGCGCCAACCGCGCGCCTTCGCGTCTGTCCTGACCGGCCTGTATCATGGCGGTCTGATCCAGCGTTCCACTGTTGCGCAGCGCCTGTTGATCAAAGCCGCTACGTTCATTGACGAATCCACCGTTGAGCTTATCCAGAGATCCACGTTGGCTAGCGGTTAACTGTCCGTTTTGCGAACCTCTCATTGCAGTTGTGGCCTGGCGGAAGATTTCGCGCTCAACCTGCTTCTCGAATTCAGTTTTAGGCGTGCGCTGCGGTGACTGACGGGGTGCGAAGCCGATAGCGGGTGCTTGCTGCTGGGGCTGCTGTGGAGCCATTGGCGGATTCACTGCGGCGGCAAGTTGGCGCATACCTTCTGACGGCACAACATTGACGGCATTAGAGAAAGGTTTGCCGTTCAGGGTCGCTCCAGCCCCAATATTGCGCCCCGAGAAAGACTTGTTGCCTTCCTCGTTGATAACCATCTTGATATCGTTTTCCGGCGGGCCAACTTCTTCCATAGCGGTCTGGGTTGACCTATTCCCTGTGCTTCCAGTTGTACTGCTATCCGGCTTAGTGTCGCCCTCGTTGCCCGCATCTTTGGTGTCGGTTTGAGTAGCAGGAGCTGTATCGCCTTGAGGCATATCGGTTGCGGGCTTGCTGGCAGGCCGGTTATCCAGCGCATCCAGCTGGGCGTTGAGCGCATCCAGTTCAGCGCCTTGCGGGGCGCCGCCGGTGTATGGCCCGGTACCAGCAACCGGCGCCTTCTTCTCTGCGCCAGTACCCGCCAGAACACCAGACTTTGCTTTATCCACAACAAAGCCCAAGGCATCACCTACCGCACCCTTGACGGCGCCTACTGTATCGGTGACGGTATCAATGCGGCCCTGCAGGTTTTTGAATGCGCGATCTTGATCGCGTGTCGAGCCGCCTTCGACTGAATCAGGATCACCACCGGCCCATTCGATCGCGGAATTTCTCACGGCATCGGCAGGCTTTGCGGTAAGGGCGCCAATGGTATCTATCCCTGTGCCAAGCGCCGCCCGAACTATCGGGTTCAGCAATCCGCCATTGAAGCCGCTATCACCATTCGCTTGCGGTTCCTGCGGCATCGGCGCATCAGGTTGGACTTGTGCGGTAGCGTTTGCGTTTGGCTGCAGGCTCATTGCCAGACTGATACTGTCAGGCTTAGGCCACTTCGCCATCTGATCAACACCGGCCATTTCGTTAGATGGCACAGGTGCGGCAGTAAGCGGTCGCTGCTTAGGCTGTTCAGCTGGAGCGGCTGGCTGGATGGTAGGGGTAGCTGCCTGCTGCTGGGCATGGTACCCAAACCCCTGATCGCTCAGGCGCGGCCCTTGATCGCCGGTCTGCTGCCACCTGGCAAGGTTCTGCGTGCCCTGCAGGTCAGGCGAAACGGACTTGCTTGCGTCCACATTTGGAATGACTTGCTGGCTGGCTTTCTCGCTGGATACACCCTCAAGGTTCCAGCGCGGGGCAGTATCAACACCGGCCATTTCCTCGGACGGCTTGGGCTTTTTCTTGGGTGCGGGTGCTGGCTGCTGTTGAGCCTGGAAACCTGCTGCGCCGCTATTGCGCAGCCGCTCCAGTTCTTCCGGGGATTGTGCCATGAAGGGGTACCTGAATCAGTCTGGTCGTTATGGGATATTCCCAGCCGGACTGATTCAGGGCCAACCCTACAGGGTGCGCGGATCAGTAGTTGTAGTTGTGGCTTGTGCTCAGGCTTTCTGAGTTGCTGCGGCTTCGGCTCACGCTGGATGATCCACTACCGCTAATGCTGGCCGACACATGCGCGGCCGACATTGCGCCTGCTGCCAACTGTGCCGTGTACTGGCCAACTGCTTTGGCTGCCTCAAGCGCAATCTTCGCCTCCTCGACTGCCTTCTGCATCTTGGTCTGGTATTCGCTGATCTGCATTTCTGCATACGCGATACTGGTGCGGGTGTTCATATCCGCAAAGCGTGATTGCATTTCTGCTTCTGCAACATTTGCACTGGCAAGTGACTTCCAGCCGTCCACTTTGGCTGAGTAGGCAGATGTTGCTGTTTGAATCTCGGAAAGACTTGCCTGCAATCGAGCCTTGTATGCGTCAACGTCCGCAAGGAATTTCGACACTTTGGTTCGAGCGGCCTCCATCTTCAGTTGTGCGCCTTTGACCTTGATATCAGCCTTATTGGATACCGCCTGGACAGTCGAGGCGTAAGCGCGTGCCTGCGCCTCATACATGCCAACTTTGGCCGACTCGGCTTTAACCTGGGATTCGTAGGCGTCAAACTTCACCTTCTCGGCACCGATCTGTTCAGCAAACGCCTGGATCTCGGTACGATAGGCATCAAACTGGTTTTTGATTACGTCAGCACGAACCTGGGCGCCGCTCATCATGGCCTTATAGACCTCGACGTTTGACTGTACGGCATCCAACTTGGCCCGGAATACATCAACCCTCTGCTGGTTGATCTGGCCCAGCGCAACCTGTCCCTCAATCGCCGTCTTGTAAGCTGTCAGCTTGGCGATGGCTCCATCCAGCTTGGTGCGGTACACCTGCGCCAATGTCTCAAACGCTGAATTCTGCGCGTTGAACAGGCTGATCTGCGCATTGAACACGTTGATCTTGGCTTCGGCCTGGAAGCGGGCAACCTCAAACAGTCGCTTGGCTGTGTTCTCAAACAGGTTCATCGTCAACTGTTCAAGCGCCATACCCTGCTGTACTGCAAAGCGGATGCTCTCAATCTCCCACTTCGCCGCTTCAATCAGGATATCCCGATTCAGCTCGGCAGCCTTGAGGCGGCTTTGTTCACGGATCACACTGACCTGCTTGGCCAACATGCCAGGCGGCATACTGAAGTCGCGGCTTGCCCAGACATCCATCGACTCCTGTACCGCACGCTCGGCCTCGGCGCTGTCACGCTCCCTGGCTCTTGAGAACAAGGCATCCTCGACGGCGGCGGGTAGACCGGTACCTCCGGCCATCATGCTCTTTACCTGGCTCTGCAAGGTGTCGAGCATTTCCGACTTGTACTGAGGATCGGACCAGTTGATAAACGCATCAGGTACCGTGATACCTTCAGTTGTGGGCGGCTTGCCGTCAAAGTCCGGCAGCTGCGGAAACTCAAAGGTGGGAATGGTCAGCTTCTCCATCGCCTCCATTTCCGGCAACACCAGGTTTGGCGCATCCGGTATCTCCACGTTGGTATCAACATTCGGCTTCTGCGGTACCGGGACGCTCGCCATTGTCGGGGACTGAGGGATGCTGAACGGTATCGCCTCGGGCGCAGGCGGCACATCAAGATCACCCACATCCAGATCCGATATCAGGCTGTCTATGTCTGCCATGACGGGCGCATCCGGCACGACAAGCGGCGGAACGTCAAGCTCAGGAAGCCCGCCAAGATCAATACCTGGCACAGGGGTATCCGGCACAGGCATCGTCCTTGGCGGCTCCACGGCATCCACGCTGATTTTGCCGATATCAGCCAAAGCCTTCGATAACTTCTCGTTATAGCGTTCCGCGATCAGGTCGAGATCCTGCAGCTTGTCCGTTACGGTGCTGATAGCAGTGCCAAGAATACCGTCCGCCTCATAAAGGCTGCTTGGTGCGATCATTTACACTCTCCTCCTGACCTGTTGCGCCATAACGCTAAGGTCGTTGATATAGCCACGCTGCCCGAACATCCGCAGCTCAAAAGAAAAATGCCTGCCCCTCAATCCCCTGCCAAACTGGATTCTTCCGTTGGTCAGATGTTCCGCAACTTCATTCGGCAAAGGGTAGGTGTAGGTGGCTGGCATACCCGTCTGAGTTGTAGTGACACTCATATCGGCCTCGCCTTCCAATTCGTATTCAAGGTAGGCGGCAACGGGGTGGGTCAACGGCCCTCCGCTCATATCAATGCGGCCAGTGACAACCTTCGCCTCGATCTGCTCACTACCACCTGACAGCGCAAACACGCCTGCGTCAGACTCGCCGTACATAACCCCATCAATCACAACCAGCCGTGTGAACGTGTATGGTGCGTACCGGCTCATTGCCCAGCCATCCACACACGCAGTCCATGCCTGCCCTGCTTCAGATCCTTCACCCAGAACCTGATCGCCAATCAGAAGCCACTCGTTCACCACGTCTGCGGCGCTCAGGCTGTCTGTAACACCATCGCTCACAGATGCGGTTTCTGTTACCGCTACCGTTACTGTCGTGCTTGTATCGTCCACACCATCAAGTACAGTTGCAGCGTCTGCCACAACATCAAGCGCCTGCAGGGTTCCTGAAGCATGACCAGATGCGCCTGCGGTATCTTCCACAAGATCGGTAGCGGCCTGGTAACTGTAATCTGCAATCCGTGCCTGATCAGTGACTGTTGACTGGCTGGCACGATGACCAAGCGCCTCATCAGTGATACGGGCCTGATCGGTAATCACTGACCCCGAAAGCTCGATCAAGGCGTCACCGGCAGTCGCAGCATCCGTGTGAATCACGACAAGCCTGTGGGTGTACTGATCTGACACCCTGGCTGAATCGGACAGCAAAGCGGCTGATTGCCTGTGATCTATCAATTCATCACCGATAAAGGCCAACTCAGCTATGACGCCCAGACCGCTATCGAATACTTCGTCACCCATTGTCGCCTGATCGGTATGGATAACGCCGAGCGTGAACAGGGCAACAGCGGTCGCCTTTGCTGTGCTCTCTGCAATGCTGCGAAGCCCCATCCATGTGCCATCGCTGGCAACGGCTGTCTCCTGGGTGTCATCGCGGTAGTTACTCATTGATAACCCCTATGAAATGATGGGCAGATTTGTGATCGGCCAGACTGGTGTATCCCCAATGTTTGCGCTTGCCATCTACCTTCTCGGACAGGTTGGCATACTCGGAATCGCCAAAGGTCACACTGCAGCCGTCACGGTAGAAAACGCCCACATACGGATCAGGCGAGCCGAGAAAGTACATATTGTCCGGTTTGTTCTTGTGAACCAGCTTCGGATACGTCTGCTGGCTGTAATCCATGCGGTACGCCTGCTTTGTATCGGGTTTCGTTGTGCGTGAATAGTCCTTATGGGGTGGTGCGCCTCCGCCTCCACTTAACTTCCACTCATTCGAGTCAGGGTGAACTAGCCATGTATAGTCGGCAGGTAGGCCGGGTATCCAGCTCCCTTGGTCAGCAAAATCAGAGCACCCGCCGGGGTTGTATTGCTCGATCTCCACCCATACCGGGTTGCCGTCTTTCGGGTACGGCTTGCCACTCATCACCGGCAGGCTACCTGCCCAGTGCATAACAAAATCGTATGTCCAGTATCGGTAACTGGTGGGGTCGCGCACCGATTTAAGCTGACTGCTCTCGGTGATTCGCTCCTCGGTTGTGCTGCTTCGCTGAACATGAATCAGCGAGTTTCGATTGAGGTACGGGACGCAGACAGCAACTTCAAGGGATCGCCCTTCCGATTGCTGGATGCGGGTGTCATGGGTGAAGTAGCGGTTACGCCACAAAGTACCTGGCTTCCAGAACGCCGCGTCAAATGCAAACCGCGGCGTATGGTCATACCCCTTATCCCTTCCCACGATCTTCGTGAAGGTTTCGGATGGAGTGATTGCCTTGCGCTCATCCAGATCCGAAGTGTAGAAATGGCCCATCAAAGATGTTGAACTGTTGGATACCGTTTGCGTCCATGACCCAACAGTCATGCACTCCTCATAATCGTTTTCTACGTCACGCTGATAGCTGCGGCCATCCCGAAAATACTTCACCACTTTCAGATCATCACCGGTGAAGTAGCAGAACATGATCGTGTCACAGTTCGGGTAACTGGATTTGTAGCGGCCATTTATCAGCGGCAGAAAGTTGTGCGATACGCAGCCACCCATGAACGGCTCCGGGTATTTGATCTGCGGCTGATACATGAACTTGGCCGGGTGATACAGGTAGCCACGGCCGATCTCTACCACGCTGCCTGAATGGCTGGCTATGGGCGACATTTCCTTGGCGTCCCAATACTCAAGCTCGGCCTCGTCAACCTCCCATCGGGCACGATCCAGCAACTCATCAACACTCACGCGCCGGAGTTTGTACTTGATCGCAAGGTCTTTCGCCGTGTTGCCCTCCATCATGCGATACAAACCGCTCAGGTACATATTGAGTCTATTCATTTCATGGTCGGACTCTATGTGCCAGTCTCGGGGCAGGCGGCCGTTATTCGGGTCATTCCCAAGCCTTAGCGATAACTTGTAGGCCAAGCCATACCCCAGGCCTTCGTCATCGTAATAGTCGTAGCAGGTGTTGTAGCCCTGGCTTCCAGTGCTGTTGAATGACCAGCCGCACGCGGTTGAATACGCAATATGTGAGTAGAAGTCAGCCGTATCGCAAACTTTGATGATCACGCCAGCTCTGCGCCATGCCTCAAATTCATCAGTACCGGCCGGGAATGACTCGCCGCTCGGCATCCCACCAAAGCGATCGAGTATCTTCAGGATCTCGCTATCCCCTTTCTCCTCCATGAATTCACGAAAAGTGTCAGTGGTAGAGGCTGGAACAATGGGGAGCGGCATTGCATAGACGCCTTTGGGCGATACGCGCACCAGCCACGGGCTTTGCTCACTATCAAAAACAACGGCGTCCGTGTTGTTGAATTTGTAGTCATAGCGAAATTGACCATCAACAGGCGGGCGCCCTGTATATCCTGGCAATCGGACGTTACCCAGCTCAAGGCGAACCTTATCCTGCACCTCTTTGGGTAATGCCATGCGGGCCTGCTCAATGCGATCACTCGGCAGTTTATCGAAGTCCTGACGCCCATATCCGCCGACAATCTGCATAACCTCAGCCATCGCACCGGAGTACCACGTTGGCCGCTGCTGGGCGTATTGAGTATAGAAGCGGGTGCCTGCGTTCTTTGGCCTAAATTCAGGGAACCGGTGATGGTAATCAATACGGAACCGCTGCAGGGATACGTCTGCAGGAACCTGCGCCTGCTCGTCCTGCTGATCTTCTTCCGGGTACCTGGCAATCCTGCGCCGAGTCTCCTCGGTCAGCTGCATCCCAAGCCCCTGCTCCGGCTGAAGAATGGCATCCTTCACAACACCTGAGAAAAGCATGGGTATGTAATCCTGAGCCACACCATCAAAGGTTTCTGGCGGCTCCTCGCTCTGGCCTGGCTTGTGAGTAATGCACTTGAAAACCCCGCCCATATCCTGCGCGATCATGTAGCCGCCATCAGGCAGCGCCTTAACCATGCGTAGACTGCTTACGCCTGACAGGTGTTTCAGGTTGGTCAGGCGCCGGGCGGTCAGCTCGATGAAGGCATTGTCATCATCGGTCGGCTCGGCGCCATGAGCCAATACACCTCTTGGGCGGGGTTGGTGCATTGTTACACCGTCAGGCTGAGGCGGTAGCCAACATCATAGGTATCACCGTTCTGAAACACTCGGGCAGCGGTGTACTTGGTGGCCGAGATCAGCTTGCCGGTGGTGCCGCCTCTTGAGCTGTTGGTGAGCAAGGCTGCGCCGGTCACGTTCAGCTGCGAAGAAGTGGCAATGGTCAGGCTGGCGACAGCGCCCATGTTATCAATGGAGTTGCCGTTGGTGTCGGTCGGCGTCCATGCGGGGCGAGTAGGGCTGGTATAGCCTTCGCTCATGCTGACAATTTCGGATGCAACAGTGGCAAAGTTCGCTGCAGTCCAGTTGGCCGCCGGTGCCGCACTGCCACTGAACAGGGCGATATGGTAACTGGCAGGCTTAGCTGCTGCGCCAAGCGCAACGTTCAGGATGTGAGCAAGACCCTCGTCCACGATCAGGTTGCTGTTGATCTCCCAAGCGCCGCCGTTCACGCGATCAAAGTATTCGCCTGATGCGATCACGCCCTGGCGGGGGAAGTACAGACCTTCCTCGGTCATATCGTAAACGTCATCCTTCAAGGCTTTCGCCAGTTCATTACGCAAAGTCATTGGGGTACCCCGTTTGTTTTCAGCTGAATAAGTCGTCACGATACAGCTGTAACAATGCGCCGCTCCAACTCTACAGAGGTGCCAGCATTCCCGGCGATACCATCCATAACGCCACGCTGTAGCTCTACCAGTTCGCCAGATGCGGTACCCACGACATACCCATTGCCAGCCAGCCAAAGCGCCGCACCATCCCCGGCAATCCCCATTTCACCTGCTGTATTGGCTGAGAGCTGGATTGCGCTACCGGGTACTGGCGGGCGTGAGGCTTTGCGCATAACGGTCATTTGGTCTGGGGTTGCGCCCTGAATGAAGGCTACATGATCGACTTGCCCAATCCAGATACCGCCGCTCACCGGCTGCACAAAGGTGATTCTCTGCGGCATGATGATGAAGCCGTGACGCTCATCGTGAAGGTGGTACGCCAGCGGTTCCGAGAACCTGAGAATGTTTGCACGCGCATTGATCAGGCGGCCGCGCCAGTAGTGAAGGAAGCTCCCGGTCGGCATTGGTGACAGGTGCCGGAAGGCCGCCGAACCTCCAAGATCCGGCATGGTGGTAATCGAAACAGTAGTCACTGACAGCGGGTAATCGTGCTCTTTGCGCAGCTCCCCGCCATCAGGATCGGTCAGGTACAGCCGGTATCCGGTCACGGACAGATCAAGGCAAAGGGGTATGGTAATCTCAAGCGAGCCGTTATCCGGCAGAGTGATCTGTGTCATTTCAGACAGGCCCGACTCCTGCCCGTCGCGCAGCCATGCCACGGCGGCGCCGTAGCGCCCTGCTGCCAGCGATCCGCTACCCTCGCCCACCATTGGGGCGGCTGGTGTTTCGAGCGTCAGACGCCGCGCCTGCTGCCCGTCAAAGACAAAGATGCCGGAAGGCGCAGCCACCACCACCTGATTGTTCAGCACAGCATGGAAGGCGTCACCATCGCCAACAACGGCCAGCACGGTATGCGTCCACTGACCGGGATTGATCAGCACCCACTCATCCCCCAGAGTTGCAAAGGTGTCGCCATGCAACGGGCTTTGCCACAGGTTCCGGTACGGCGTGTCTGTGACCAGCATCACACTTTTGCGCATCAGGATCTCGCCGGAAGCGTTTATATCCACGTTGACAGCATCACGCACATAATGGCGCCGGGCATCGCCCTGTTGGTGGAGTCGCTTATCTTCGATTTCGGTACTCATGCCGGTGATCGGCATCAATGAAATATCGGGCATTAGAATGCTCCTTTGCGGTACTGGTGGGCGTTACCGTCCGGTCGGATATAGTGGACGGCTCGCTTGATATCCGGCGTGCCAGCATGATCGACTGCAAACCCGGTCGCATCAACCTCCTGCTCCTTGGGCATTGGGCGGTAAGCATTGGTGACTCTCATGCGCTGATCAAAGGCTTCAAGCTGGTACTCGCTGGAAAAGGCAATGAAGCCCTCCATCGTGAATTCACGCACACGCCTGGATACCCACGGCTCGCCCAGTGACACCTGATCGACGCCATCAGGGATCGTCGGCATCAGCGGCCCCACCCTCAAGCCCTGCCACATATACGGCCGGTCGCCTGATTTACGGGTACCCATTCGGGTAACGACGCTGCCTTTCGGGAAAATCTGGCGGTGGAAATGCTCAATCAGGCACTTGCTGAATTCGGTTGCAAGCAGCGCCTTGGGTTTCACTTCTCTCGGCCCCGGCGGAACGTAGTGCCAGACCTCAGGCTTGCTCACGATAGCCGTATCGCTCGGGTCGAATTGCACCAACTCTCGGGTTCCGGGTATCTCATGGAAGCCGTTACGCAGCGAATTGATCCCATCAGGCAGAATGTAGTTGGTACCAAGCTGAATATAGGGTCTGCCGTAGGATGCCTGATTGTAGCTATACCGAACGGTCAATGTGCGGTGTCGAAGTGACAGCACGGCCCTGCCGAATACCTCACCAGGCTTTCGTCTGTAGCCATTAACGTAGTGCAGATTCGAGGCAGGATGGTTGGACTTCGCTTGATTCGGCGCCTCCATTACAGCGTAAACAGTGTGCGGTGACACCCTTGCGCGACTCGGCTCAAAAACACCACTACTTGAGAACGGGCCAACCATCAACTCACGAACCTTCAGCCCCACATACGGCTCGCCAATGTTCAGCTCGTTATACCCTGACTCAACACGGATTGAATTTGACTCAACAAGGGCGTCACCAAACCTTGTTGCAGGTCTGTTCTGAATAACATAGAGCACCTGTTGATTGATAACAGGCATTGGTACCTGCAGGTCTGAGGCGTCTCTTGGCGGCATGATACCGTACCCTTCGCCAGAGGGCGTGCCATCAGGCTCATATTCAGAATCAAGATTGATTGTCTGCAGCGAATACGGCGGCGCCCCTGTTCTGATAACCGTTAGCTTGTCGCCAAACGAAAGCGCCTGGATGCCAGTAATCGGAATCGTCCTGTCTCGATCTGCAATAGAAGCCCTGCCGAACAGCGCCGTAACTGCCCCGTCCATATTGATCGGACGCCATTCAAGGCGCACATGCGTATCGCCAAATTCATCTGAGGCCCGGCCACGGGTGCCCAGCTCGGGCGTGACATTGTGAACACGCGGATAGCCGTAGTCGTTGCGCAGCGTCCAGCGAGGCGTTATCCGGTTGAAGCGAATTGTCAGTGAGGCAAGCCCTATGCCGCTTGAATCGTAGCCGATACCATCCACATAGCGGGTGTATAGCTTGACGTGCTGAGGCTCAATTCTGGGCGCATCAATGCTGTATCGCTTCTCGATAGACAACTCTCGGATGCGATCAGCCACCATCGGGTATCCCAGCACAGCCGCATCATAACCGCCTATCCAGTTGTAGTAGCGGCGGGTGTTCTCGATCAGATGTTGATCTGATGCGTAATCGTCAAAGCCGCCTGGCCTGATCACTGCTGCGTCATTGGTAACAAC
>CEGF01000342.1_pt1 | contig 18371 bp, 12 predicted proteins | sample 306341 | NCBI WGS metagenome assembly CEGF01 (sample SAMEA2755655, study PRJEB7226) | microbial mat metagenome | biome: microbial mat; feature: hypersaline; material: grass silage | place: USA | collected 2014-02-19 | depth 0 m
CTATTTGTCAATATTTATGCCCTGATTCTGGACTGTTCAACCTCTCTGTAGGAGCTATTTGTATCCCGACATCTCTATCTGCTCACCCGCCAGTGGCGCATAAAAAAAGCCAGTCAGCATTATCCGACTGGCTTTAGGCAATATATCAATACCTATCGATGGTTACCTTTAGTGCATCTTTTGTTCCGGCAGCTCATCTTTTAACGCGCGTGCATAGGCTGTACGAGCCGTTTGCGCGATAGCCAATTGCTGGTTCAAACGTTGAATCTCCTGATCGGTCACGCGCAGGTTGAGTAGCTGGTTGCGTGCATTTTCAGACAGATCAGCCACATTGTATTCACTACCGTCGATAGTGACGGTTTGTCCTTTATCCTTCGCCATATAAAACTCCTTTACGGGTAATAATCAAATTAGCGGTAAATTATTGCAGTTACGCTCCTAAATGTCGAAAGCGATCCACACCTAGAAAGCTTTCTACGATGCCGCTTTAGCTGCAAGTGCAGAAAACAGTCCTTCAATATCAGCAGTCGGTGGCACCATCTGCGATGGACGACTAGGGTGGCGTAGCGAAAACTCTTTCAACACTTTTGCAGGAATTGCTTTATCCAGCGTGGGTACGCTTACATCCCAGACCAAATGCCTTTTGGTTGAGTGCGTGTCCATTTCGACAACCCCACAACCCACCACCCCATGCCCCTTCACGTAGCATAAGACTTGATCGCCTTGACGATAATGACTAGCGGTTTCAAAAACACTCAGATCCGTTGTAGCCGTTCTAATTGGCCAATGCTGTTGAGCCCACTCTTTTGAAACGCTTTGCCAGAAGTACCGGGTGGTTTCAGATACCAAAGGCTGGCGATTAGGTTCTGGCAATGCGCTCGCTAACAGTAATTGATAGTGTTGACGAGCGACCTGATGTTGCGCCAGCCGTTGATACAGCTCCGCAATGTGCGCATCTACATGGGTTAAGTTTACAAGCTGTTTACGCGCTTTCACGCTTAATGCCCACGTGGGGTAGCGACGCCCTTCAATCACGATACTTCTAGGTAATTTCGCCATCACTTCCTAATCTCGTCGCCTCAAACCAGCGCGGCATTGTACTCAATTCGACCAGTACGGTAAAAATATTCATCCTAAATCTCTGGCTTCAGTCAGTGAAATTCATCCAGCCGCTTTTTCTAGCCTAGCAGGTATGTCTCGATATTTTCCGGCACGCCAATAAACCCCTGCTCATAATGCTGCTGAACGTATAAATCAACATTTGTTTGGGTTGCTTTGATGTATTCAGCAGAGTTGGTAAATGCCAACACTAGATCACCCTCACCAAAGCTTTCTTTTTGAAGTTGTAACTGCCAGTAGGCTGCGCCTTCTTCATCTGGCTCACGCTCTAAAACCTGATTGTAAAGGGAGTCAATTAACGCCACTGATGTCAACTCAGTTTGGTTATTCAAAAACTCACTGCTCGCAAAGAAGTCCCCAGCGATAGACGTAAGTGCATTGCCGCTAGCCAATTCTTCGAGCCAGTAATCAAAGCCCTCATCATCAGGCTCTCTCTGCAACACGCCAGTATATAAACGTACTAAAGCGGCAGCCATCTCCTCCTCTGCCAGGGTCGGACGAGCTTCAAACCCAAGCGCCTTCATGTCTAAACCCTGCAAGTCAATACCCCACAACAACAGCTTCGCCCCCTGAACTAGAGAGTAGCTACTGGCGACGTACTCTGCCGAGTTGGTAAACGATAATGCAATATCTGCGAGCTCTACTTGGTCACTTTCGAGTTGCTCTAACCAGTATGCCCGCCCTGCTGAATCCGCGCCACGATCAAAGATAGTTTTATAAAGCGCCTCAACACTGCCCTCAGTTCCCTCACCTAATTGGTTGGTTAGCTGCATAAATTCATTCGAAGCGGTAAACCCCAGCGCTAAATCACGAAGATCTTTATCAGTGTTCAACTGCGATACCCAGTACTCAACGCCTGCCTTATCTGGCTTGCGATCTAACAAGCCCGTATATAAACGGATAACAGGATCGATGGTATTTTCCGCAGCTGGGTAGCGTATTAGCTCTACTTGTTTTTTTAGCTCGTCATACAAGCTTCCAGGTAATTCCCAGCCAGCCGCAACTAACGCGTTGGAAAACTCATCAACCGGAGTAGCGCTATTCGCAATGCCGAAACGTGTTTCTATTTGTCCTTTCTGTAAAGGGGGAATAAGATAGTCATTACCTACCATCCAACTAGCGAGCGTTTCATAATGAGCGCTAATCTCGGCGGCCCACAAGCTAGTTGAAACGGCGCCTATTACAACAGGGCCTTCGATTGAGCTGTACCAGACAGGGCCACCACTATTACCTGGGTTGATTTCAAAATCACTGAGATCGATTAAATCATAATTTGACATAGGCATAGAAGTGCCGATATCTTCTATCATCCTAGGGCCACTAGCGTCACGATATATCCCAGGATAACCTGTAACACGGTACTCCTTCCCAGGAGCATAATCACCCAATGCAAACCAGCCAATATCATCCCCAACAGCATCACTTAATGATACTAAAGCAAAGTCATATTCACTTTCGGACTGGGATAATAGCCCCGGCTCTTCAGTATCCAACTCGTAATAACTGAGCTCCGTCGCATCAAAAGTGTCATGGAGCCGCGCTCTACCATCGCGGCCAAACTCGACCTGGACATGAGTAGCAGCACCTAATACTGGGTCATAAAGCACATGGGCAGCTGTCAACACATCGTTTCGGCCAACTAGCGTACCCGAGCCAGAAACACGACTGCCATCAATAAAAGTTGCTTCAATATAAGCCAAAGCTGAATAAGGAAAGGTGCTGCTATTAGCGCCAACGAAACGGGTCATGGAGTACCTCTCTAATGAGTCAGTAAATAGCTAATGTTATAAAAGCAATATTTTTCTATGAATTATTAGCGTTTACACACCTTATTCCCATTTAGATAACGTGGCACAAGGTTACTGACTGCATTGCTAAAAAAGCAAAATCAACGCTCGAAAGAGGGTATAAAGCTCTTTTTCACAGTACCTTAAATATATAAAATCCGTTTTACATCAGCTATCGAAATCAAAGCTTATGCTATCGTCACCACTATCAAACAGCGATTCCAAATCAACATTCTCGGCCCCTTTGGATGCCCATTGATTGTGCAATCCGTAGAGACGGACTAACACATAAAGACGATGTTGAGAAAAAAGCTGGGCATAAACAATTGGCAGTGCATTAACCTGACGTAACGCGTTTAGCTCGCTTACCGGCAAGGCGTTAAGCGCTTTTTCATCAATACGGTAAAAACCCGTTAATGTCCGCGTCGTTACACCCTCCTCTGTTTGCATATTAATATTCCAAGGGGTTAGTAGCTTCAGGCTAGCCATCATATCGACTGCCTTCTGCGTTACAAAGCGCTGCCGCTCCCATTTAGTAAGGAACTCTATTATCTGGCTTAATTGCTCTGCGGGCTCAGCCGACTCATTAAAAAATGGTTCACCTTGGCCATCGTGATGGTCTACGATCAGGCTACTGCTCTCATCTACGCAAAGCACATACTGCTTTTTTGTTAAATCATGGCGCAACAAAAATGGATAAGAACGCACTAGCGCCGGTTTATAGCTTGCCATCCAGCGTCCATCAGGATGGACAAAAAGGTTATTCTCATCCCCAAGTGAGCAGATGGCAATCAGCTCAAAATTACCATCCTGCCGTTGACGAAAACCAACTGGCATAGTGACCAGTGCATGAGGGAGCTCTTCCGCCACAAGCGCAACCGCAGCTTGGTCAGCCATAAACAGGTAATCAGCAGTTTTAAGCCACCCCTTGGTTTGATGCGCACTTGGCGATAGCGGTGTAAAGCGTGACATAAATCCCCTTTTGAAAAACAGTAACAACGTGCCATATGTGGCATTCGGTTCAAATCAGCTATCAAAAAACTGACATTATATAGACATGCCTAACTGCACATGAGTTCTTTAATGGCGGATTTAAAATAAAAAACCCCCAGCCGAAGCCGGGGGTTCATTCGAGTAGCTATCAGCTATGCATTAAGCAAAGTTGGCAGCATCGAAGGTCTGAGTTTCACCGAAGTCCAGGATGCCCAACAGCTCGACATTGTAGTCGTTGCTATCAGCACTGGAGTTCAAATGGAACGCTTTGTACTGTCCAGTATCGCCTGCTTCAACCAACAGGATGTTGTTGGTAGCAGCAGTTGTACTTGCAGTATCTTCAAGGCGATTCGCTACGTCAGAAGCACTCAGTGAACCCCAAGAAACTCCGTTAGTGTAATCACCAGCGGCAAAGTCTTCGACAACGACACCACGGTTATCCTGCAAGCCACCAGCGAAGTTGGCAGCTCCATCTAAGTAACTCGTGAAGTCGAGAATGTCGTAGCCAGTATTTGTAGCTTCGTCACCAGACTCGAAGTTCACAATGCTGTTGCGATCAAATACGCTGTCGATCTTAACAGTATCGTTGCTGAACTCACCTGTACCCAGAACGATTACATCGTTACCACTACCAGCGTTGATAACATTGTCGCTTTCAACTTGGCTGGTTTGTCCAACAACTTCACCAACCACGCTATCAGCAGTGCCGACACCATCAGTAGTGTAGATCTCTTGGATAGCATCAAGCTGAGCAGTTGCGTCAGTTTCGTCAGCGGTCAGCTGCGGACGACCAGTCGGGTTCTGTGCACCCGCTGCCAGAGGACCACGGAAGTCAATGCTCAGGTCTTCCAGGTTACCCAGATCTTGGTTTTCGTCGATCAAGGAAACGATGTCCAGAATGTTGCCATTACCGTCGTTGGCTTCAATCAGGTGCTGTAGAACGGCGTCATTATTGACTGCGTCCTTGATAGCTTGATTGACCTGTAGAGCGGTAGTCTGGGTAGCTGAGTGCGGTACGTCGACCCATACTGATTCAAAGCCTTTAAAGCTTACTTGTACCTGAAGCTTGTAGGCGTTGAATGTTTGACCAACGTTATTCGCATCATTCGACAACCCGGCGTTGCTGTTAGAAACGCCCGTCGGTAGAGCGTTAGCAGCAGTGGAGTTGAATTCCCAACGAGTAACTTGCTCAATCTCGTTACCGTTGACATCCACACTGCCTGTTACAGGCGTTGAGCCATCAGCCAAGCTGATCAAACCAGAGTTATCAGCATAGATAGCATCATTACCCGCGCCAGTGCTTACAGTGGCATCGCCAGCACCCCAGGTGCGCACAACGTCATCGCCGTTACCAGTAACGATTGTTACTTGATCAGCACCAAAATCCTGATTGAGCTGCTGATTAACAACGGAAGTCGGTACACCGTTGGCGTCAACGATTACGGTCTCAACAACATTGTTGCCGTTACCAGCGTTGATGTTTAGCAGAGCGTCTTCACGCTGAAGAACGTCTTCCTGAACAACCAAAGAGATCTGGTCATCACCATCAGCAGTCTGGTAGGTGTAGTTGACATTATCAGCAGTAGGATCAGCTTGATCATCTTGAGCGTTCAAATCACGGGTAATGACGTCTTCAGTGATATAAGCGTTTAGCTTAACTTCACCGTCAAAGTCTTGACCATTGAACTTCTCAACATCGACCAGACCAGTGATAGAGCCTAAGTTCTGCAGACCATCTTCAACAGAATTATTAGCCTGGTCTACCCAGGAATTCAGCAGCTCAGCAACACCCAGAACATTCTGATCAGCCTGCTGGCCTACACGGAAGTAGCCGCTACCCGTCAGGTTGATTTCTTTCAGCGCGTGCTTACCTGAAGGCGATTCAGACTCAAGGCGAGACAACCAAACACCGTTTTCAGCGTCGACGTTGAACTCTTCAACACCTTTATCGGTGTTAGATTCACCGGCCAGGTTGATAGAACCGCCCTGAGAACCGTAACCAACGTTATCGAGTTCCAGATTAGTAGAGATCAACTCACGAACAGACTCAGGCGCTTCAGTGGACAGATCACCGTAAAGGGTGAAGCCGCCAGTTTCCTGGTCGCTGTAGGTGAAAGAACCGTTTGAAATTTCACGGCCTTGTGCATCAGTCAGGATGATCGTGCTACCCACTGCACCTGGAATTGGCTGGCCGCCGTCGGTAGCAGTGAAGCTAGAACCAATCTGTGCAGTGAAACCAGCCAGATCGCTATCGTTAGCAATGGCTTCACGGATAGCAGACAGCAGTTCCGGATAAGTTTTGGCTTCAAAGATAGCGTCAGAACGCAGCACGGTGGCTTCACCGTCAACCTGGAAGCGAATACCATCGATAGGCAGATTGCCTAGCGGCTCTTCAGTACCGGCAGCACGGATGTCCAACAGCTCGATAAACAGCTGGGAGTTAGTGCTGCGCGACTCAGAGGTCAGCAGCGGGCTCAAGAACAGACCAGCATACTCTTTCTCAGCGCCCAACTGGTTGGACATATTGAAAGTGTAATCAGCTGAGGTGGTAACTACACGGCCAGCAGCATCCCACTCAGCTTTACCGATAGAGGTCACGGTTTGCTGGCTGTTGCGAACAGCGCCTTCAGGAAGAGCGATCTGGTTCAGTTCACCATCTGCCGTTGCCTCGAAAGTACCGAAGATATCTTCAGAATTACCTACGGTGCTGGTATTGAAGGTAATATCGATAGTGTCAGAAGGTACTTCTGGCTCGCCTGGGCTAGGAATGTTTGATACATCTTCACCAACTTGAGCATCAAACGCTGCACGGTCTTCTGCTGATGCAGCATTGATGAACAACTGCTGGAGTTCGCTTGCAGGTACGGAAGCGCCGTCGCCATTTACCCAGTACTCTAAGCCAGCTTCTTCAGGCTCACGACCAAACATGTTCTGGTAAACAGCAGTTACCAGCTCTTCACGGGTACGGTCGCCGTAAAGCTCAACGTATTCAGCTTGGTTGTCGTTGGCTAGGTTAGCACGCAGTTCAGATTCGCTAACGTCCTGTTCCTGCCAGTACTCAAGACCTTCACGATCAACTGGACGACCTAGGTAGGCCGTATAAAGCTGCTGAATTTCAGTGACTGTTAAAGCCATTGATGTAACTCCTTATTTAAGTGTCGAATCGACATTAGCCGCGAACGAACCTGTATGGTTAGCGCGGCCGTGAGCGAGGCCTCGCTCCAGAGATCAGGATTGATGGCAACCACCAACACTAATACTCATCCCTTGCGTTCCGGTTTAGGCTCCGCTTTTTTTTGGCGAATACCCTGCACCGTTACAAATATTTAGCTGCTACGTTGTAACCGCAGCCCCTAAGGTAAGTCAATAGCATGAGCTTAGTAAAAAAACATCGTCAGGCGCAATGCATGATTTGGCAAGGCCTGTAGCTATTTTAGCCCGCACCTGCCAATTTGCTTTTAGACACCCTCTAACAATGTGTTTGTTATCCTTCGCTCACCCTATTCTATTAACTTAGCATGGCCCAAGCTTGCCATAGTTCATGGCTATTGCCAATAAAAAACAGCGTTTCCTTTACAATACTATCCGTTTCTCTGCCCTTCAGCAGGTGCTGCTTCTAACATTGCAGCAAGCGTGTCATCCAGAGAGAAGCGCTCCAAGTCAGGCACCCATGCATCTAAGCGCTGAGTAGAGGCCTTTAACTCGGGTATCTCGTTGCTTCGAACAAAAGCAGGGTTTACCTTCACTTCCAACGGATGCTCGCCCAAAATTTGCAGTTTATGGATCAACATTTTCAGCGATACGGCTTCTCCACTACCCACATTAATGATGCTGCCGCTTATTGCCTGAGTTGGCCAGTGATTTAGTAACCGATGGTAAACAGCCACTATGTCCCGTACATCACTAAAGTCGCGGCTTACTTGGATATTGCCCAGCTCAATCACGTTTGCCCGCTGTTTAATATGCTGAACAATCTTAGGCACTAAAAAATGCTCAGCCTGCCCGGGGCCAGTATAATTAAACGGCCTGGCAATAATAATTGGCAACCGCTCGGCGTAAGTGCGAGCGATGTACTCCATTGCCATCTTGGAGTTGGCGTAGTGGTTAACCGGTGCGGGAGGGACATTTTCATCAATGACAGCTTGGCCGTTCGCCCCGTAAACGTTGGCGCTACTGGCCAGTAAAGTTTGAGGCGGCTCTGACAGCTTGCCAAGAGCTTGAAGCAAGGCTTCAGTACCCAGAACATTTACACGGTAAAAGTCCAGCGGCGTAGGATGCCCCACAAACGAAAGAGCCGCCAAGTGGTAAACCTGCTGTGGAGCTATGCTGCTGACCAGCGCGCTTAAAGCCCCTTGGTCGTTTATATCTATGCGGTGGGTTTCATCTGCCCCGCAAGGCTGGCTTGCCAGAGCCACCACACGGTGGCCCTGATATTTTAAGTGGGCAATAAGGTGGCGGCCGGTAAAGCCGCTACCGCCGGTTACCAGGCAGGTAGACATGGTAGCTCCTTGGCAGTGTTATCTTCGGCATACGTACTAAACCGAAGCAGCAACTAGCGCTAAGTTGATTTTTGATGAATTATGCGCCAGTGCCGTTTTTAACCCGCTCTAGATCCGCATCGACCATCATTTTGCATAGCGTCTCTAGGCTAGTTTGCGGCTGCCAGCCTAGCTCATTGGTGGCCTTGGCAGGATTACCTATGAGCAGCTCTACTTCTGATGGGCGATAAAATTGTGGGTCTATCACCACCACGACATTACCGGTGGCAACATCAGTAGCGGTTTCTTGTTCAGCTTCACCTTCCCAGCGTAATTCGATACCAGCCGCTTTAAACGCCAGGGTGACAAAGTCGCGCACGGTTTCGGTACGATTGGTGGCAAGCACATAGGTGTCCGGCGTGTCAGCTTGTAGCATGCGCCACATCCCTTCTACATACTCTTTGGCGTAACCCCAGTCACGCTTGGCATCCAGATTACCCAGGGCCAAGTGAGTTTGTTTGCCTAGTTTTATACGAGCAACGCCATCGGTGATTTTGCGGGTGACAAACTCGCGACCGCGCAGAGGCGATTCGTGGTTAAACAGAATCCCGCTGGTGGCGAAGATGTTATAGGACTCGCGGTAATTGATTGTCATCCAGTGGGCGTAGAGTTTTGCCACGCCATAAGGGCTGCGTGGGTAGAAGGGAGTGACTTCGGTTTGCGGCACTTGTTGTACTTTGCCAAACATTTCCGACGTTGAAGCTTGGTAGAAGCGGATAGAGGTATCCACAATACGGATCGCTTCCAGCAAATTCACCGCTCCTAACCCAGTTATTTCAGCCGTCGTTATAGGCTGATCAAACGAGACGCCTACAAAGCTTTGGGCAGCAAGGTTATAAATTTCGCTTGGTTTACACTGCTGCACCAAGCGAATGCTGGAGGATAAATCGGTAAGGTCATACTCCACCAGATGCAAGTTGGGGTGGTTCTCTATGCCCAACTCCTCTATACGCCAAAAGTTAACAGAGCTGGTACGGCGGTAAGTGCCGTACACGGTATAGCCTTTTTCAAGCAGTAACTCGGCAAGGTAGGCGCCGTCCTGGCCCGTTATTCCTGTCACGATAGCGTTCATGACGCAGTTCCTTTCTTCATAGTAAGTTTTTCACAATTGGTTTTTCATCGTCAGCTCACGGCCAACGCAATCGGATATTGGCTGTCTCTGCGGTAGTCAAGTGCGTTAAGTATTGTGGCGGGCACACTTTAGGTGTCAACCTGATTTAACTCAGCCGTTTGAAGCAGCAAGTTATCCACTAGCGCCGCGCTGAGCAAACCATGGTAGCGATTTGCAAGCGTTAACCAATCGCGCTGGGTTAGCCATTGTCCACGGGCTTTGTGGTATTCATCCCTTTTGGACTCTGGTGCATTCAGCACACGGGTAATCCCTTCGGCAATATCATGGCTATCGAAGCCTCTGGTTTGCCATACGATGTCTTTTACTTCGTCAAAGATGGGAGCGGGCGTGGTCAGGATGTTCGGGCACGCCGCCACCGCTGTACGTACAGCCGCACTGCTGGACTCCTGAGTGTACTGGTACGGCAGTACCACTGCGCTGCACTCTGCCAGGTAGCGCTGAGCCTCTTCCAGCGGCAGAAAGTCGGTGACCCACTCAATATGATTTTCTATACCCAAGCGCTGAGCAGTACGCTGACAGCGAGCTAGCTCCTCTTGTGAGCTAGGCTCATCACGCACTGAGGTTACCAAACGCAAGGTGGCACCTACCGGCACTGCCTCCTGCTTACGCAGAGCGGCGAAAGCTTCAATTAGCGTATTTACCCCTTTATGAGGTAGCAGGAAGCCGAAGCTACCAATAATAGGTGCCTGGCTGCCTGCAGAAGCCGGAGCGTATTGGCAGGCATCTACCCCCTGGGGTAGTTGAGTAACGTTGTCGGTTAAACCAATACGTTTTAGATAGTTTAGATCATCTATAGTATGGACAAACACTCGATCAAAAGTAGCTAGTGTGGCGGCCACAGTGCGACGACGCGCGCTGTCAAAGTCGATCACGGGACGAGTAGTGTGCAGGGTAATGTATACCCGTTGTCCCTTGCGACGACACTGCTGTACTTGTTTTTGCAGGTCACTATCCAGCTCATAAAATGCGAAGTGGTGCTGCAGCCATATTACGCTGCCAACTGCGCCTACAAGCGTAGGACTTTGACCACGCTGCCAATTACGGCTCACGTGCAACTGATTTTCCTGTTCGTTTGGTTTGGGCTGCTGGCCTTTACTAAACCGTGGAGCAGAGATATCGCAGGTAAAAGCGGGATCGACTTCTCCAAGGGCGCTGACCAAATGGGCACTATATTGAGCAATACCGCAGGGCTCATCCCAACTTGAATACAGACTTATTGAAAGCGGCGGCAGGGGCTGCCGGGCAGCCGTCTGTAGGCGACCGAGAGCGCCCAATACGGAATCCACAGCAGAGGTCGAGAAAAAGCGCGTCTGCATGGCATTGTGTAGCTCGTCGGCGTGCCCTAAGGCCCTTTCGCCGCCGTGGCGGAGTGCTTGTACATGTTGCTGTACCTGCTCTACAACGCTTGTCACACTAGGCTCTGACCATACCGCTTCGCCTGCGCTAAAGTGGGATTGAGCATGGTCAAAACAGTAGTTTATCCACCCAGAGCATTGGGCCGGGGCAAAATCGGTATGAGCACCGTAGCCGGTAACTACCAGCATACGGGAGAACTCTCCTGCTTCAATGGCAGGCATGTTGAGACCTTCGCCCCTGCTGGGAAGCACCACGATATCAGCCGCTTGGTAGAGCGCAGCCATTTGTGCAGCGTCAAAATCTTCCATAATGATATGCAGGCGATCACGGTGCTGTTCGCTAACGTATTGCTCTACCCAAACATCTACCTGGTTGTGAGGATTAGGGAAAGTTTTTAAGGTTAGTTTTAACTGAGAATCCTGAGCTGCAAGCTGTTCAAAGGCTTGCAGCAGCACGTCTACGCCTTTACGCGGAAAGGCGGAGGAGATGTGTAGCAAATTAACGGTCTGCTGCTGTGCAACGCGAGCAAGGTCATTTGCACTACTCTGTATAGCATGTGGATTAGCCACCAGCGGCAGCGCAATCACGTGGATAGGTAGTTTACAGCCACTGTCCATGAGTACTTTTTTCACGAACCAAGCAGTGACAATTACCCCAGCATAATGTTGATTCAGAGTGTCAACCATGTCGCTTGGCACCCAGGACTCTTCCCAGAAGAACAGGGCGACCGGCAGTTCAAAGCGGGGATCAGGTTTAATTAGTGGATAGTGATGGTAAAGCGCGACGCGCTGTTCCGGTGCTAATGTCTGCCACGCAGAAGGGTCAGTAAGAGTATTTAGCTGAGCGGTTTCTTCTTCGCCACCAGGCGTGTTGCGAACTTGGCACTCTAGGCTGGACTCGTGAGGGACTAACCACAGCACCGGCGAATGCTCACTGGCATGCAGCCGATTTAGCAGGTGCCGGTTTACCGAGGCGAGGCTGTAGCTACCATTAATATGACCTTCTAGGCGAATACCTTTTGGAACCAAGGACTTATCGGCTAACGTAGCATCGCGAAGTGTTAGCGCCTCCTGGCGTACAGCGGCAGTTACGTCAGCATCTAAGTTTTTGAAGTCCTCTTCGCGGAGCTGTCCCGCTCGACTAAACAATCCTTCACTAGCAGCCATGCGCTTTAAAACCCGCACCTTCAGAGCCGGAAAGCGATTAAGCACCTTAAGTGCCAGCCGTTTTAACCAGGGTATTTGTGCCAGGCGGCGCAAAAGTTTTCCGAAAGACTGAGCGGATCCCCGCTTCCAGCCCATTACCTGGCGTAGTGGCAAGGTTATACGCCATGAGCGACTCTGGAGTACGCTGTTAAGGTGATGTTCCAAGTGGGCATTGTGCTGCTCTAATAGCTGCTTTTCTTGAGCTACTTGATCGTACTTGACCAATTGTTGCTGGCATCGCGCTAGCTGCTCGGTTTGCTCCTCAATTTTGGCGGCCAGGGTCTCCAACGTGCCTTGCTGAGACTCAGTTAGCTTATCCAGGTAGTCAAACCAAGGGGCGCTGGCTTCATCGGCTTGCTTATGTGCAATAAGTGCGTAATCGGGATAGGCGGAGACCACCCAATCCAGGTAATGGCGCAACGGGACGCCCTCTTCTGGAGGCTTCGGGCCGTTTAGACGCAAAATATTAGCTTTAGCGTAGCCAGTATCGGTAGCCACAAAATGCAACAACGGTGGTGGCAGCGGGTGTAGATGGGTAGGATCAAGATAGAAGCTCCACAACCCAACGGTTAGGTTTTCGGGATTGGGAGTTTCGAGAATTAGCACCCCACCCGGCACTAACGCTCGATGCACTTCTTGAATCAGCGTGACCAAGCTATCGAACGGAATATGCTCGGCAATGTGAAAGCCAGTTACCGCTGCCAGGGTATTTGTCGGGGTTTGCTCCAGGGCGGTTAGCGCGTCATTCACTTCAACGTACAGGCCGCTTTCATTACACGCCTTGGCCATGCTTTCGTTGGTATCGATACCTTTGGCGGGCCAGCCATTTTCCTGCATTAGTTCCAACCACTCGCCCCGACCTGAGCCTAAGTCGACCACCTGAGCCTCGGGGTAACGCGCCATAATGGGCGCCAACAGTGGTATATACACCGTTAAGCGATCTTTAATAGCGCCTTTCTCGCCGCGAAAGTGGTTGGTAAAACGGGTATAAAAATCCATTAAACTGACTCGTTAGATTCTGAACTTTTCGCGGTTTGCCGCTCGCACTCGATAGTGGGCATGATCCAACTGCTGCCCAAAAAGAAGTCTTTTTCCATATTGACCATTTGGAACACCAGCGCGTGATCGACCCATTGATAGTTGTGAGTCAAGTGAGTATCGCTGCTGTGTAGGGAAAGCGACACAGAATAACTACCAGGGCCAAGATTCGCATTGAAGCGCATGCGATAGGTGAGCGTTTCGCCAGCGCTTAGCTCCCGTTCGACTTGATGAGTGTGCCAAGTATTAGTGCCAAACACATCTTGGCCTACACGATCTTTAAGCTTATAGCCTATCACTAGCTCTGGCAGATCAGCGCTAATGGCCACGGTGATCCGCAGTTCGACTTCCTGCCCGACATCGACAACATCCAGTGGATTGCCACTAGCAGCATGTAGGCTTACCTGCCTTATACTAGCCTCACCTGACCCTGAACGGGTTTGAATTTGCCCACTGTCTAGAGGGGTGATTTCTACTTTATCGTTCTCTTTTTTAGCAATAATGGCATTATAGTAATCCATGATATCTTGGGGCATACCATCCTGTAACACCCTGCCCTGCTCTAACAAGATAGCCCGGTCACAGAGGCTCTGTATGGCCGCCTTGTCATGGGAAACTATCAACAGCGAAGTACCTTGACGCTGGAACTCGCGAATGCGGTCAAAACTTTTGTGTTGGAAATAGGCATCACCCACTGAAAGCGCTTCATCCACAATCAAAATTTCAGGGCGGAAGGCAGTGGCGACAGAAAAAGCAACACGCATTTGCATACCACTCGAATAGACCCGCATTGGCTGGTCGAAGTACTCCCCTATTTCTGCAAAGGCTTCTATATCGTCCATGGCGGCATCAACTTGTGCGTGAGTGAACCCCATCAACCCCGCCGAGTGCAGTACATTTTGCCTACCGGTTAGCTCACCATTAAAGCCCATTCCCAGCTCTAAAATAGCGGCTACGCGACCATGAGTACGTATATATCCCTCAGAGGGACGCAGCGTACCCGTTATCATCTTAAGCAACGTGCTTTTACCTGCGCCGTTTTGCCCCACGATGCCTACAGCCTCACCCTGGGCGACATCAAAATTGATATCGCGCAGTATCCAAGTCTCTTCTTGGGGTTGAACCGTGCTGAACCAGCTAACTACACGCATAAGCTCATTGCGGTAACGGCGATACGCTTTGCCTAGTTCACGCACTTCCAATAACGGCTTCGGGGTTACGTTGGTGGTGCGGTTCATAGAGCATCCACCATTTCCGGGCTGGCTTTGCGGAAAAGCAACGCGCTGAGAAACACTAACCCAGCACCCAAGAGCGTTAAGCCCGCCAGGGCGGGGATCGAAGGTGCTTGGCCGTAGGCCAGTACATTATGGTAAACACCTACCAAGTGAAAAAGAGGATTGAAGGACAAGATTGCCTGCAGAGAAGGAGGGACAATTTCTGCAGGATATACCACCGGGGTAAACCAAAATAAAAACTGAAGCACAATCGGCATCAGTTGACCAATATCGCGAATAAAGACGTTCAAAATGCCCAGCATTAATCCTAAACCTAACGCCAGCAGTACAGTAATGCCAGTAAGTACGGGCACCCATAGCAGAGTGCTGGGGGTAAAGTGCCCCAGCACGGCAAACACGACCAAAATCACCACAAATAAGGCAAGGTTATTGATCAAACATGAGCCCGTAATGATCACCGGCAACGCGATTTTGGGAAACACGAGCTTTTTCATTAGGTTGGCGTTTTCAATAAACACACCTAGACAGCGGTTAAGTATCTCGCTAAATAGGCTCCAGCCAAGCATCCCCGCCGTTAGGTAAATGGCGTAGGCGTATTGACTCTCGATACCGGGCAATTTGGCAGACAGTACAGCGGAAAGAATTAGCGCGTAAATAAGCACCATTGAAAGCGGGTGAATTATCATCCAGGCACCGCCGATTCGGCTACGCGCAAAACGTGTCACCAGCTCGTGGCGAATCGATGTGGCAATAAACTGGCGATAGCGCCATGCCCCTTTTAGGGATTCCAGCATTCCGTTACCTTTTTACGCGTAATGAGCCGTTATTGACTTAAGTACATTAGTCTCAAAGGGCGCCATGGTAAGCCAAGCGCTTATTGGACACCACCGTTACTGGCAGCGCCCTGCCTCGTAAGTTCCTCCCTATGGCACTTACTTCAGCTCCACTTACTGTTTGGGTCGAGCGAAAGTGTGATGCTTAGCCAGTATGTAGGTACTCACTGCGGCAATAGCAATGGCGATTAACATGGCTAGCAAAGGGGACAACGGCGTGAGCAACAATAGCCCTAATGCAGCGTAGTTTATCCCTAGTCCTGTTAACGACATCAGCAGAAAACGGTGTAAGGTGGTTTGTCGTTTAAAGGTAACCCGCTGGTGGCCCCAAAACGAGACACTAAATGCGACTAGCCAAGCGATAAAATTGGCAACAGCTATGCCGCGGCCATGCATTAAAGCATACATCAACGTGGCCACTGCCATGTGGGTAGCCGTAGCGACACCTCCAACGGCGATAAACCGCAGGGCTTGTAGAGCCTCCGCGCGAGTTTTGCTCATCCGCCAATGGCCGAGGGTTGTTCGTTCGCTGCGGATCTGGAGGCCTCCTGCACTACGTAAAGCGGGCGGCCTTTTACTTCAATAAACAACCGTGCGATGTATTCACCCAGTATGCCAATCGAGAGTAACTGCATACCACCGAAGAAAAGCACTACGCTCATCAACGATGCATAACCTGGCACATCACGCCCACCAAGTAGTACGCTGGCTATCAAAATCAGCATATAGACAAAGGCAATTAGAGCAACACCTGCCCCTACATAGCTCCATACGCGCAGTGGAATCGAGCTAAATCCCACCAAACCATCCAGGGCAAAGTTCCACAGTTTCCAAAAACTGAACTTGCTTTCGCCTGCATGACGTGAGGGACGCTGGTACGGCACACCTTTTGATTTGAACCCGGCCCAGGCGTAAAGCCCTTTCATAAAGCGATTGCGTTCGGGTAGCTGTAACAACACATTAACTACTCGACGAGACATCAGCCGGTAATCACCTGCATTGCCTGGAATAGGGGAGTGAGTAATGCGGTTAAATAGGCGGTAAAAGCCTTTGGCAGTAGTGCGCTTAACAGCAGAGTCTTCGGGGCGTGAGGCACGCACGCCGTATACCATATCGTAGTTTTCTTCACGCCAGAGGCGCACAAACTCAGGGATCAGTTCAGGCGGATCCTGAAGGTCAACATCCATAGGAATAACAGCATCGCCTTGCGCGTGGGCCAGCCCTGCGGTCAAAGCGGCTTCTTTGCCAAAATTACGACTGAAAGAAACAAAGCGTATGCGTGCATCCTGCTGATTAAGCACTTTTAATTGAGCAAGGGTTTCATCGGTAGAACCGTCGTCGATAAATAGAACCTCGAATGCTGGGGTACAGGACTCCAGCACCGGTAGTACCTGAGCAATAAACGACTGCAATGAGTCACGTTCGTTTAACACGGGCACAATAATACTTAGGCGCCAACTGGCGTTGCTCATTTCGTTTCCTCAGGTGTTGGTTGCCAAGCGAAAGTCGCCATGGGTGTAGCGACACACTGTACATTAGCGAAGGCGCAGGTATTTTGCGCTGTCTCAGGGCTGGTGATGGCATACATCACGTCAGGGTTAAGCTGTCCCACCGACAGCGCTTGCAAAGAGGAGGCTGATGCCTGACGAATAATGGGCAGCGTAATGCGTGCCACATAGGCGACGTTGATTGTCATATGGTGCTGGCCTGCTAACCAAGCGAGTGGCAGCATACCGACAATATCATCAGCGTGGGAGATGTGCAGTGCCTGACGCCGGCTTAACGCTTGCTGCAGCGCGGGGGTTTGCCAGCCAACAAAGCGTGGATCTTCTACCATGCGGTAAGCGTTGGCTTCTTGGCTGCGCTCATGAAAGTAGCGGTGCCAGTGATACAAATCGAAGAACTGAAGAGCCAGGATAGCATAAGCGACTATTACTAAGGGGCGGGGTGCCAAGCGCCGGGCAAGTACAAGCGCAGCCGCGAAAATAGCCAAGTACATGAGCACCCAAACCATTCGTCCACTAGCGCGTAAAATAGCGCGCAGCGGTTCAGGCCAGGGCAAAGGTAAACTGACTGCGTATGGTCCAATAACTATTTTATTACTTAATGCAAAAACGAATAGGCCCACTGCCAGTACTGCCAAGCCATAAAGCTGCCACTTATACTCAGCGGATATGCGCAGAGGCTGCTTGATATAAAGTAGCAGCGCCCCTATCCACAGTGCTAATACACCCATTCCAGTATAGGCCATGCCTTCATACTGACCGACAATGCTAGGCACCCAGGAAGGAAGCAGCGCCGATGCACTAGCAATGCCAGGCAGGTAGCTGTAGGCATTAAAATAGGTCGCAAGCTCTGCCGAATAAAAACCGAATCCGCCTGCACCTGGTGAATCACCACTGCTATGCAGATATCCTACGGCCCACATTACCCATAAGATAAATAACGGCTGCAGCAAGCTATAGCTTCCCCAACCCAGCCACCAACGCTTCTTTAGGTTATGTTGGATATAGAAATGATATCGCTCTATGCTGCCCAGCAGCCACCATACCCCCCAGAATATACCCACCAGCAGAAACAGATAAAAATGCACCATCACTGCCACCGTCAACAATAATCCCCACTGGCTACGAGTCCCCCAGCCCGTGTCTTGGCGAAAGAGCACTAAGTAGATGGCGAATAAAAATGTCCAATGCCCCATTAACGATTCGTGCCCTGCCCCCCCAGGCCCACGGAAGAGCACGGTGGGCATGAAGGCAACCATAAGGCTGAACGCAATCACCACGAGCGCAGGCATTCTAAAACGGCTGAAAATACAGCTGGCAGCAGTGGCATTGAGCACCACGTGGCCCCATGAGGCTAACCCCTGATATTGAAATGGATCCGGCAGCCATGCCTGGATTAACTTTAGGGGAATGGCAATCAATGGCAGAGAGTCGGTAAATACAATACTGCTGCGTACTTCTGTGCCGAAGGTGTGTAGAGCGCCAATTGGCCAGCTCCACTCCTCATGGCGGTAGTAGTGCCAACCAAGGAAGTGCTGAAGCAAATCACCTTCTTGCAATAGCCACTCCACTTGCAACGGATTGAGAATACCCGCATAGAGGTAGCTTGCCAGCAGACCAGCGATGCTGG
>CEGF01004097.1_pt1 | contig 18268 bp, 17 predicted proteins | sample 306341 | NCBI WGS metagenome assembly CEGF01 (sample SAMEA2755655, study PRJEB7226) | microbial mat metagenome | biome: microbial mat; feature: hypersaline; material: grass silage | place: USA | collected 2014-02-19 | depth 0 m
CCATGGACTGGAACCCAGCCTATAGCTGGCTAGTACTCGCCTTATTGCTGAGTCTGGCAGAGCTGACTTCTGGCGCGATGGTGCTACTCGCGCTGGGTATTGCCGCTGCGCTAACGGCGGCCGTTACTGCGCTAGGGTTAACGCTTCCTTGGCAACTGCTCAGCATGGGGATTTTTACCGGGATACTGCTGCCGATATGCATTATGGTCATTCGCCCGCGTTTCTCACCCCGCGGTGTTGCCTATGGCACAACAGGTACAGGTGTGGAAAAAGGTAATCGCTACGCAACTCTACGCCGCGATTTTGATGACGCCACCGGCATTAAAGTCAACGGCGACTTCTACCGTTTGCGGGTGCTTGATAGCGGTGAAACCGAGCTACCTGCCGGCACACCGGTCGTATTTAGACGTTTTGAAGGAACCACTGCGCTGGTCACACTCCATCAGCCTGCTGACATCACCCCGCAAGATGACAATTCCCAACGCAAGGAGCCTTAACCATGGATCTACCTATAAGCCCAGGTTTATTGATAAGCCTTATTATCGTCGTAATCGCGGTACTGATCATCTCAAAAGGTCTGATTATTATTCGTCAATCGGAAGTGATGGTGGTTGAACGCCTTGGTTCGTTCCACCGCGTGTTAGAAAGCGGTATTAACATCATTATTCCGTTTATTGAGCAGCCTCGCGCAATCACCATGCTGCGTTATCGCAAAATGGGCGAGGAGTACACCGCCATTACCTCCGATGAAACCCGCATTGACCGCCGCGAGACGGTGATGGATTTTCCCGGTCAGCCGGTGGTCACCACCGACAACGTCACCGTGCGTATCAACGGTGCGCTCTACTACCAAATCATCGACCCTAAGCGGGCCGTTTATGAAGTAGAAAATATGAGCCAAGCCGTAGAAGTATTGGCCAAAACCACACTGCGCTCAGTGGTCGGCAAGATGGAGCTGGATAAACTGTTTGAGTCCCGCGCGGAAGTGAATAACGAGATCCAGGCGGCTATGGAAGAGCCTGCCTCCAAGTGGGGTGTCAAAATCTCCCGGGTCGAAGTGCAGGATATTGCCATGCCGGAAGAGGTGGAGACTGCCATGCGCCTGCAAATGGCCGCCGAGCGCAAGCGCCGCGCCACCGTGACCGAAGCCGAGGGGGAAAAATCAGCGGCGATCGCCATGGCCCAGGGGCAACGCGAATCCTCGATCCTTAACGCTCAGGGTGACAAAGAGTCGGCTATCCTGCGTGCCCAGGGTGAGCAGGAGTCCATCAAACTGGTTCTCAGTGCTATTGGTGATAGCGAAGAGAACAAACGTACCGTCGTGGGCTACTTGCTGGGGCAGAGTTATATCAAGGTGCTACCCAATATGGCAAAAGATGGCGAACGAGTATTTGTGCCCTATGAGTCCTCTGCCCTGCTTGGCTCTATGGGTATGTTCCGTGAAATGGCTGGGACACCGGAGGACACCGTGGCTAACCACCTGAAGAGAGGCAACGGCAGCGATAACAACCTTCGCAGTGGCATCGTCGGTGGCGCTGCAGGGGGCAATTAACGTTGTAGCGATTAATAATGACTGCTTGACCGTTTAAAAAGTACTATTTCAATACGCGAGTGCTTAGTGCTATTTATAGTGGCGGTGCAAAGCACGATTTGGCTGGATCGAGGGAAATCCAGCTATACCGTTTTAACCTTTGAGCGCTATAGAGTGCTGGAGGTGTCACCATTACCTAACACCGTAAACTGACGCCAAAAATAAGTGCTTGCTTTTGCGCTCACCACCCCATCGGTAGACACCGGTTGAAGCACTGACCAGTAGAAGTATCATAACCAAGAGGTGAGTACGACCATCATGCTGCCACGTTGGCTTGCCCTACGTCACTATGCTCAGCTACTTCTTCTCCTGGTCATCCTGGTGATGCTTCCCAGTGGCCTCCAGGCTGCTGCTCTGCCTCAACCGCTGCAAAGCTGGGAGTATCGCTGGGGCGACTCTCCTTATGATGGCAATAACCACCCTCAATGGCTACAAAGCGACTCAACCGAGTGGCAGTCGATCGACTCCCCTTCTAACCCTCCTGGTCGCAATGGGCACGAACACCTCTGGTTACGCACAACGCTTCCCGCGGGTGACTGGAGCGACCCAGTCCTCTTTATCACCAGCATCAATTTGATTGGGCAAGTGTATCTAGGCGACGAACTCATCTATCAATATGGTGAGTTTGACGATCAGGGCAAAGGCGATTTTGCAGGTTGGCCCTGGCACATGATCGATCTCCCACACGATGCCGCCGGTCAAACGCTTACCTTTCGCTTCTACTCTTACTACACCAGTATTGGCTTATGGGGCCAAGTACAGGTAATGGAACGCATTGACGTTCTCAAGCAGGTTATTCATGACTCCGCTCAGGATCTCGGCGTCAGTGCGTTGGTCTTGGTACTCGCTGTCCTGGCCACCATTTTCGCGTTAATAGGCCCTGAACGCCGCGGCTTTGGGTCTATTGCGTTGTTTGCTTACGCATCGGGGTTAATGCTGCTGGCTGAGACGCCTGCTCGTCAATTTATTGCCGATGGGCCACTGGCCTGGGACACCCTCCGCGCCGGCAGCTACTACACCTTGCCGGTGGCACTAGGAATGCTGCTCAGCCACTGGCTGGAAGGCGCCGCTAGGCGCTGGATAACACGCCTGTGGATTAGCCATTTGGCGTATCTCATTGTTGCGATTGGCTTAGTTCAACTGGGGGTGGTGAGCCTTTCTCTCACCTTCCCCGTATTCGATGTCATGCTGGCGATAACGCTCCCCATCATGTTGGCGCTCGCGCTCATGCGCTTTCAGCGGCTCTCTCTGGAACAACGACTCCTGGTAGTGAGTTTTACTTTTTTTGCCCCGCTGCTGTTGGCTGACATGGTGGTCGCCCATGGTTTTGTGGACTGGCGCAGTGTGCCCTTGAGCTACGGCTCATTGGCTTTTTCTTTAGCTAACGCGGCTATTTTTCTGTGGCACTACCGGCATACACAGCAGCAGTTGGCGATGGCCAACGAGACCCTAGAGCAGCAGGTTGCAGCGCGAACCGCCGACCTTGACCGGTTAGTGCAAGAACTGGAAGGACTCTCACGCAAGGATCCGCTAACAGGCCTGCATAACCGCCGTCATTTCGATATGGCATTCGAACACCAGTGCCAGCGAGTAAAGCAGCATGCCAGTTATCTTTCCGTGCTGATGATGGATGTGGATCACTTCAAGCGAATCAATGACGATTTCGGTCATGACGCAGGCGATGCCGTGCTGGTGGAAATTGCTCTGATGTTGCGGCATCACCTAAGAGATCTGGACGTAATCTGTCGTTTTGGAGGGGAAGAGTTTATTGCCTTGCTGCCCGCCACTTCTCGAATCGCTGCCGAAACGCGCGCCAAGGCGCTGTTAACGTCCATGGCTCATCAGACATTTTCCCATCAAGGCACTCCACTACGTAGAATCACCCTCTCCTGCGGGGTTGCAACGTACCCTGATCACACTGAAGACCCTAAGAAATTACTACGCCTAGCCGATGAAGCACTCTATCAAGCTAAGCACAGCGGCCGTAACCGCTGTGTCGTTTGGGAAGAAACACTTGAAGAGCAGGGATTTATGCTCGGTAGGCAGCAGCCTCAGTAATCGCCCATGCGATTGGCTGATTAAGCAGAACCCGCGGCCAGAAAATGATCGATAAACACCGCATAATCCTGCTCTGTGCAGTCAGCGTAAGCCACCGCCAGTGTCGACACCACCTCAATAAACAACTCTTCACGCCCTTTTAATCGCTGGCCAACGGCCTTGGCAAAGCGTGTTGAGTCCCCCTGGTTAAGCGCCTGGGCACCGCGCAGATGTTCACGGGCGAGAATTTCTCCCCACTGCTGGGCCAGCTTTCGATATGACTTACCGCCCGAAAGTTTATGGGTCGGAAAGTCTTTCTTGAACGGCGAGCGCTCACGCACCGAAAACACCTTTCCGTTCATGGTTAGCCAGCCGAGATAAGCGTCCGGGTGCTCGGCAATGGCGTGGAAAGCAGCTGCATGGCGGATGGCCTCGTTAGGAAACAATTTACGCCACGCCTGCTGCTGGTGTTTATCCATTAAACGAAATGCTTCTGGAGGCACCTGCTCTTTGACATCCAGGATAATGTCATCGTGCTCGTGCTCAACGCCACCCTCAATCAAGACGTAATAGCGTTCCACACCCAACGAACCGGTGCCTGCATCCAAACGCCGTGCCGTATCCTTGACGCGAAAATGGTGGGGATCACTCTCTTTAACCGCCTGTTGCAGCGTTTGTTGGTACTCCTGCTCAATTAGGCGGCGCAACTGGCTGGCCACATCCGCCGGTAGGTTAGCCAGTTTGCCAGGCCGCTCGGCGAACTGGCGGCCTTTCTGCTCATCTAGGGTCGTCCACTTTTCGAGCATGCGCGCACGGCTCTGCTTATCGGCGACTTTACTCATAAAGGGCTTAAGCAGGCCCTTTGCACTATCAAGGGTCACGGCGTGAACAGGTTTGCCGTCAACATGGTTCGCCAGGGTTTGGTAATAGCCCTTTATTAACTTTTTAAGCGCTTTATCAATCGCTTTTGGATCCAGCTCAGCATTTTCACGAGCATCTAATACGACGCTGATAGCCAACCGCCACAGGTCATATTGGTAGTCGCCAATCAGCGCATCATCGAAGTCATCCATGCCGTAGCGCACTTGATCATCATGATGACCATAAGCGCCAAAATTATAGACGTGGGCGTCGCCCTGCAACCAGGTTTGGGTCTCCGGCCAGCCGCCAAACAGGGCAAAACGCCAATCGTGCCATACATCATTCCAGTACAGATGATTACTGCCGCGGAAAAAGCGGTAGGGCGACGCAGCCATTTTGGCGTACTTAGCTTGGCGAGTGGCCGTTGGCAAGGTGTTATTTGCCTGTTGGGTTGCCTCAATCACCCGCTGAGGGCGGTTATGTCCAGTCAATGCATGGCTCATTACGTTGCCTTTGTTGGTGCAAGTATCATTAGAAGCGCTGGTACCTATAAGCACTTTGCTACAAAGGTAGTCGATAACCATGAATAGATTAAGTCAGCACTCACCCCGCAGCCCTACATCCCCGTTGGGTAAAACCTCGTGGAGCGGCAATACGAAAGAAGCGCTCCACCACCTCAGCGTGGGTAGCAGGCGTAATCAAAGAGACGGCGACAAATACCGGCAGGTTGAGCATCAGCCCCCAGAAGCCCGCGTGAATACCCAGTGGGTGTGGCCAAAGGAGAGTAAATGCCGTGGTGATCAAAAAACCTATCACGATGCCCGCCATGACACCCAAGCGAGAAGCCCGCGGCCAAAAGAACATGCCGATAAAGGCAGGCAGCACCTGGGAGGCAAACCCCAGCCCCACTAACAGAATCATCACCAAACTGCCGGGCTCGGCAATTGCCAGCGGCGCGACCACGAAGAACATAATGGGCAGAATCAGCAGCCGGGCGAGCTTTCCAGTAACGCCATCAGAGAGCTTTAGCACCGGCTGAAGAACATCTTTGCTCAGCGACAGCGATACCGAATGAATAAATGGCTCGCTGGAAGACATTGAGGCCGCCAGGGTACCCGCACCTAGCAATCCCACTAATACTACCGGCAAGTGCTGCATGGCATACTCAAGTACCACAGTATCTGCTCGGGCCAGGTCAGGCAGCGAAAAGACCCCGATAAAGCCGACAACGACCATAGGCAGAATAACCACGTAATACGTAGGCAGCCACGTCGCGCTACGACGGATAGTGCGTGCCGAGGCCGCACTCATCCACTGCGTCCACACCGGCGGCATAAATGAGAACATGGAAACGATGATCGAGGTCGTCCAGAAGCTAAAGCTCATATCGCCGCCTGCGCCTGGCAGGGTGAGAAACTCACTATGCTCGGCCTGAATGCGCTCGAATACCCCAGCAAAACTTAAGCCACCGGTGGCGCTATGCATGGCCCAAAGGCCAACGGCCCAAGCCACTATCAGCATCAACACGCCTTGAAAGGCATTGGTGCGACCAATCGCCCGCTGACCACTGGCGTAGAGATAGACGGCTATGCAAGCCAGTACCAGCACGACACCTAGCCAAATAGGAATCAAACCGCCGCTCATCACAAACAGAATATAGGCTGAGCCAATGGTTTGCAGTACCGCGTAAGCAATAGAGCCAATTGCCATCACGAGCGCCGCCAGCGCACCCAACGCGGGGCTTTGGTAGCGGTCTGAAATGGCGCTTGCCTGGGTAACGTGACCAAACTGCTCGCCAAACTGCCACACCTTCGGCCCGAAGTACCACGCCACCAACGCCAGGTAAGCAAGATAAATCGCCACATAAAACACCGCGACGCCTTTGGAGTAAGCCCAGCCGGGTGCGCCCATAAAGGTGTAAGCACTTACACTACCGGCGGCAATCAGCAGGTAGAGCGTCACCGGCCCCATGCTACGCCCCGCCACGCCCCACTCCTCCAGACTATTCATGGAGCGCCCTGCCCTGGCGCGTAGGCCAATCACCATGGCGATAGCGACATAGGTCAAGGTAATCAACAGTGGCCAGGGGCTATTCATGGTCGTCTCGCTCCACGATACGGTTGCCGATCAGCATCACCACCACGCAGGCAAAAATTACCAGGTAGCTCCACACAACTATCAGCGGCAAGCCCATCACCAAGGTGGCCCGGTTCACTAATCCAATCACCGGCCATGTGCCTGCCAGCACCAGCGCCACAAACGCAATTAACAGCCCCCAGCCCGCTCGGGAGGTAGGCAGCACCAACAAACGTCCCATAAGAGTTCCCCTTAGTTTTTAAAGACCGTTTTTAAAGACCGTTTTTAAAAAGTGATTTTATAGAACAGCCGATTTACCGTCTGGCAGCGCAGGCCAGCGAGCTGGCAAGGCTAAGCGCGCTTCTAATTGCCGCGCAAGCTTCAGCACAAAGTGATCGGCAAAACGTGGGCCAACCAACTGCACGCCAATGGGCATATCTCCACGGCTAAATCCCGCATTGAGCGAGATCGCAGGCTGCTCACCCATATTCCACGGCACGGTATAGGCAATATGCTCAAAGGGCTGGCGCGGATCGTTGGTGGGCGATGGCCACTCGGCCGGAAAGGCAATGTTGGGTGTGGTGGGTGACATCACCGCATCGACCTTATCAAATACGGCTTCGGTGGCGCGTCGCATCACCATGGTTTGCTGAAAACCTTGCACCGCCTCTACGCCACTTAAGCGCGCGCCAGCGTCGGCCCAGGCTAAAATGGCGGGCAATACCTGCTCACGCTCTTCTGGCGAGAGCTTTAACAGCTCGCTCCACTGTCGGGCTTGCCAGAAGTGATCCAGCCCATCCAGCATTTCCCGGGTCAGCACTGGCGCCAGCGGCACCAGCGTTGCCCCAGCGGCTTCCAACTGCTTTGCGGTCTGTTCTACGTGGTGGCGAATCTCATCATCCAAAGCTAACCCGCAACCCGCCTCCATCATCACACCCACTCGCAAACCTTTTACGTCGAGTTCCAGATCCATCCAGTCAACCGTTCCCGGCGGCAGGCGCATCGCGTCGCGGCGATCCGTGCGGGCAAGCGCCGTCATCATAAGCGCGGCATCCTCGACGCTACGAGTCATGGGCCCGGCACAGCGGCCCACATAATAAGGGTCTATCGGTACCCGGCCTAGGGTGGGCTTAAAGCCGATGACGCCGCACCACGCCGCTGGCAGGCGTACCGAGCCACCAATATCGGTGCCCACATGCAGTGGCCCAAGCCCCGCGGCCGCCGCAGCGCCCGCCCCCGCGCTTGAGCCGCCGGTATTACAGGCTAAATCCCAGGGGTTGCGGGTTAAACCATGAAACGACGAAAGACCAGATGAAAGCATGCCAAAATCGGGGCAGGTCGTTTTTGCCAACAGCAAGGCGTTGTCTTCTGCTAGACGCGCGGCTGGTGGGGCATCCTCAGTGGCAGCCGTCTGCTCTCCCAGACCGGTGCCTACCGGTACCGGCATACCTTTCGTTGCAATCAACTCTTTGAGGGTGACCGGGACACCATCCAAAGTGCCGCTTGGCTCGCCTTTTGCCCAGCGCTGGGTAGACGCTTCTGCTGCTTGCATGAAGCCATCGGGCTGATAGGCATACAGCGCGTTAATGTGCGGCTCCCACCGGGCTACATGCTTAACCAAGTCATCCGCCAGCTCATAAGGGGAAAACGTTTTAGCGCGGTAGCCATCAATTAATTGAGTGGCGGTGAGTTGGTGTAGTTCAGGCATCACATTACCTTTTTGCTGTTGTTATCAGACTGTTGCTATCAATAACCTCAGCATGAACCCACATAGCGCACTCTGCTATTTCAATATTGACTGCAGCGTGTCCACTTTTTGTGTGCACTCTATTCTTTCAGGATCTTCTTTCAATATCTTTCAAGATGACGGAGATTGCAGTGTTTGTAAGGCACTTGCCAGCAACGAAAGGCACGCCTCGGTGGCAAAACTACGCTGGCGATGGCGATAAACGCAGAGATCTACCCGCGCTGCTTCAAGCTCTAAAGGAGATAAGGGAATGCTAACGAGTTGACCCAATTGGCACTCCCGAGCTACCGCCATCGGTGGCAATACCAGAACGCCCGCGCCGTTAAGGGCGAGTGCTTTTTGAGTTTCCAGTGAGGCGGTTTTGAAGGTAGGGGCCAGAGCAACGCCAGCCTGATGAGCGGCGTGTTCCAGCGCTTGGCGCACACCATAGGATTCATCAGGCAGAATCAGCCGGTGCTCTGCCAAGGTGTGCAGACCCACCTCAGAAGCCACCGCCAATGGATGGCCTGGCGCCATCACTGCATGGTGGTGCAACTCAGCGCTGGCAAAAGGCACAATGTCATCATGGCGGGGCATAAAGAACGACAGACCAATATCCGCATCGCCACGGCGCAGTGCCTCCACCATTTGGCTGGCGCTGGCGATTCCAATATCAAAACTCAAATGAGGATAGCGCTGCCCCATCTTGGCTAACGCTGGGGCTAACAGGCCAGCCACAACGCCTTCCGCCACCTGCAAACTGACCCTACCAGTTCGCAAGCCCTTCAAATCGGCAATATGTTCCTGAACCCGCTCTAGGTCTCGGAGAGTGCGCTGCGCCTGGGCAGCTAACAACTCCCCGGCCGCCGTCAGGCTAATGCCGTTGGGGCCGCGCTCAATGAGCGGTGCGCCAAGCTGGTGTTCGAGTAAATCGATCTGGCGGCTAATCGCCGTGGGGGCGATATGCAGCTGGGCAGCGGCTTGGCGCAGCGAACGACACCGGGCCACAGTATCGAAATAGCGTAATGCGCGGCCACTGATCATAAGTGCCCCTTAAAGCCCCAACTGCCGTGTCATCACTGTGACGGTCTCGCCCCGGTACTCAAGGCTCTCTAACGCCTGCCACCCCAGCCGTCGATAAAGCGCCTGTTGATCAGGTGTATAGAGATAGAAGCGCTCAAAGCCATGCGTAGCTGCTTCGGCTTCTATCCGGCGCACCAATGCAGAGGCAATACCCTGCCCCCGCCATTCAGGCACAACGAATACGGAGGCCAGCCAGGGGGTAAATTCGCGGCGAATACTCATATCATCAGCAATGAGGCTGGCGGTTCCCACAGGGGTTTCGCCTTGCATCGCCACAAAGATTGAGGGCACACCGCCCTGGCCACATTCGGCCTTGAAACGCTCAATAGCCTCTTCCAGCGTTAAGCCTGGGTGCAAATGCCCCCAGGACTCAAATGTCCAGCCCGCGACTATTTCAGCGTTAGGATCGTCGGCTCTTAGCCGCTGGAGAATGATATCGCATTGCATAAGTGGCGCCTGTCTTATTTAGCACAAGCAAATACAGTAGCGATATATGGGTAGGCTGGCTAGCGCCGATACCTCCTGCACACGCCGCTAGCCAGAGATCTCACCGCCATGCGCTGTCAAAAAAACTGCAACCAGGTAGGGCTAATCTCACCTTGCAAGCCCTGTTCGCTTAAGGGCTGGGCAGCAACACAGTCAATTCATCAGGCGGTCACAGGCTTTAAGTGCTTAGCCAGTTCATCATCCAACTCATTGGCACGCTTGGCTGCTGGCCTGCTTTCCATGCGCTCAATGTACTGCTTGAACACCTCGTTGGGCGGGATGTTCTTCTGCATCGTTTCCCACCAGAGATAACTACTAACCAAGATATCTGCCGCAGTAAACTGATCGCCGCAGATATAAGCATTTTCAGTGAGTGCTTTTTCAAGCGTATTGATACTGTCTTCCACTTGTCCACAGCCGACAGCCTGTGCGTTGCTGCTGTCGATTTTCCAATCATAAGTCATGGCGCTGGTGGCCATTTCGAACGGGCCCGCCATAAAAAACAGCCAGCGATAGTAAACGCCACGTTCGGGAGATTGCGGGGACGGTGACAGCTTTTTATCTGGAAACTGATCTGCTAGGTACGCGCAGATAGCCGCTACTTCCGTCACCACAGTGTTGCCATGTTTGATGGCAGGCACTTTCCCCATGGGGTTGATGGCCAAGTAGTCTTCGGTTTTCATCTCGGGGCCGAACTCCATCGCCTTTACCGAGTAGGCTATGCCTACTTCTTCCAGCATCCAGCGCACCACGCGCCCGCGAGACATAGGGTGAGTGTAAAACGTTAGCTCTGACATATTAGACTCCTTTTTCAGTCAATTTTTCGGTGACATAAGGTACTGCCAGATCAGATTAGTGTGTTAATAGGTGATAATCCGTCCTAAATAAAAGCAACAATGCATTTTTCTGCAAGACTTTAACGATGGCTTCAGGAGGGAGGCGCTAATGGCAGGCCCCACAACACGCATACTTGCGGTGCTTGAGTTGCTGCAGGCTAATGGTCAGATGGGCGGCGCAGAGTTGGCCGAACGCCTGGGCGTGGATCGACGCACTATACGGCGTTACATTACGGCGCTGGAAGATATAGGTGTGCCGATAGTGACCGAACAGGGGCGCTACGGTGGCTATCGACTGGTGGCTGGCTTCAAGCTGCCACCGATGATGTTTACCGACGAAGAGACGTTCGCCGTTTCTCTAGGCTTAGTGGCCGCCAGCCAGCTGGGTATGACGAACGCAGCGCCTGCCATTGCCAGCGTGCAAGCAAAGCTCGAACGAGTGATGCCTGCGAAGTTAAAAAGACGGGTGCGCGGTATCAGTGAGACCACTCAGGTGATCTTACCCCGGCGTGAACCCAGCCGTGATGACCGTGCACTTGAGACGCTGACGAAAGCCACTGAAGCCATGCGAACCGTCGGGCTGATCTACCACTCTCCGCAGCACGATCAGATTGAGCGTCGGATCGACCCCTACGGACTGGTTTTCCAACAGGGCCGGTGGTATGCCGTTGGTTTTTGCCACCTGAGGGGCGCCATGCGCTCATTTAGGCTGGATCGTATCAGCGGTGTCCACCTGCTCGATGCTACTTTCATACGACCCGCTCACTTCAATGCAGCCGATTTTTTGAGCGAAAGCCTCAGCTCCTGGGGGCCAACTCATGAAGTATCACTGATGCTACACATCGATCATGCCGTGTCCGCTGACATTGAGAACCGATTTTTCTGTACAGGCCCGTTTGAGGAGGTTGACGGTGGATTACTGCTCACCACCCGAACCGACAGCTTCGAGTGGTTTGCCTATTGGCTGGCACAGCTCCCGTTTCGATTTACCGTTCTCAAGCCAGATGGCCTCAAAGCGGCACTTCGCGAGCACGCCAACCATTTACTGGCCAGTTGCGAGACAGCTTCATCATATCCAATCGATACGCCATGACACTGTCTGCAACTTATGAGAATGAAACGCACTATTCGTCTGACGCCAGGATAGGGCTTCTTAGCCACTTAGGTGCTAGTCTGTTGGTCAAATAACGTTAAATAAAGACTCACGAATGCAACCTTCTTTGAGACGCCCACACCGTCTTGCATTGGCAATAATTGCCCCACGCATTTTTGCCTTTTGCCATACCTTCGGGCTAACCGTATGGATCGCCGTTGTAGAAGGCAGCGGCTGGACGCTTATTCTACCCGGGATGTTGCTACTACTATGGCCCGGCGTTGCCTATGCGCTTGCAGCACACGCCCAGAACTCCAAGCGTGCCGAGTTCAGAAACCTCCTCTTTGACAGCCTGCTATTTGGTTTTTGGTGCAGCGTACTGGATTTTTACGTTTTAGCGACCATCACCATTGGGCTTGCCTGTTTGATGAATAATTTGGTGGTCGGTGGAGTGCGGAAAATGCTTATTGCAGCCGGACTTTTCATTCTTGCAGCTTTGTTTGGAAGCGCCCTAACGGGGTTCACTTTTCGTCCCTATGTAAGCAACCGTTTAGACATCTATCAATGGGCCGGTGCAGTGGTCTATTTTCTAACCATTGGCCGCGTCACCTACAGTCAGAATCGCCAGATTGGCCGCAGCATAGGCGAAACTAGGTTTCAGAACCGAGTCTTTCACGCCTTGCTTGATCTAGGAGCCGTCGCAAACCGCGCGATCAATATCCATACGCTGCTGGTTGACTCCTTAAACCACCTACAGACCCACTTCCCCGACTACGGATTTGCGGTTTTTCTACAAGAACGGCAGCGTTCAGAAGTGACACGCTTCGCGGCAGTGGCAGGGCTAAGCTCAGAGGATGAAAAACGCCTGAGGTATTTATTGGCAAACGTTCATGGACAAGAAGGAGATCTGGACACACTGCCACAAACAGAGGAAGGCGAGAATCTGTATGTCGCGTCGATGGCGGGCCGACTAAGCATGTATGAAGGCTGGCTGATTGTGAAAGCTCCCAGCCGGGACGACGGTTTGAAGCAAATACTGTCTCTGTTTGCCGACCAGCTGGCGGCAGCTACCGAGAATAAATTGCTGCATTTGGAACTGAAGAAAACGGCTGAGCGTGACGGACTCACCGGGCTTTATAACCGAGGTTTTTTGGAATCAGCGCTGCAGATGAGTATTCAGGGCAAGGTGCAGACGCCAAACCTGGATTTTGCGGTGCTGATGTTGGATGTCGATAGGCTCAAGGACGTAAACGATCATTATGGGCACGTGGCAGGCGACCAACTAATTGCCTGCGTTGCCCAGTACCTGCAATTTCACTGCAGAGACAGCGACATACTGGCTCGCTACGGTGGCGATGAATTCGTCATTCTGTTCCCCTCTGCCGACCTAACGGCAGCTAGGCGTATGGCCAACTTGATCCAAGAAAACTTGCCTGAACAGCGCTGCACTATCGACACCGCCAGCGGTGAACATGAAGAACTCATGCTTCATGTGAGCATAGGCTGCGCCAGCTCCAGTGAAGTTCCCGCCCAACAGGTGTTTGCGTTGGCAGACGAGCGCATGTACGCAAATAAAAGCCAACGCCGTAAGCAATGGGCAGATGGACTGGGCACAGCAAGCAGGCCCTTCCTATAGAAGCGTGCTCACAACCCACTGCTAAACGGCTGCCCCCACTTATCGCCATGCACCAAGTCACGTAAAGGCAGGCGGGAACGCCAGCCTTGCGCTTCAAGCTCTGGCTGATCTAAAAACTCACTCACGTAGCCAAGGCAGAGATAAGCCAGCGGGTAAACGTGCTCAGGCAGATTTAACGCAGTGCTCAGCTGCTCCTGGTCAAGAATACTCACCCAACCAACGCCAATCCCTTCCGCCCGCGCTGCAAGCCAGAGGTTTTGCACGGCTAAACAAGTGCTAAACAGGTCGGTTTCCACAATGCTATTGCGCCCTAGCACATGGGGGCCGCCTCGGCTGCGGTCACAGGTAATGCAGAGATTAAGCGGGCTTTCCATAATCCCTTGCAGCTTAAGGCTGCGATAATGCTCTTTACGCTCACCTTCAAAGCGCTCGGCGGCCTTCTGGTTCTCTTGCTCAAACATCGCCAGCACCGTCTCCCTGACGTCGCGACTCTCAATCACGATGAAATCCCAGGGCTGCATAAATCCCACAGAAGGCGCATGATGCGCAGCTTCCAGCAGGCGGGTCAGCACATCAGGGGAAACCGGGTCAGGCAAAAACTGTGAGCGCACGTCGCGCCGCTCAAAGATGGCGCGGTAAACCCCTTGTCGTTCACTATCGGTAAAACGACCATTCGATACAGTCATAAAGAAACGTCCTACGGCTACGTCATCTAACAGAGGGGCTTTTAGACGCCGACACGGCGGGTTTCAGCATATCGACATGCAGTATGCCATCTTCATCATAGGACTCGCTGACGGCCTTAAACCCGAAAGATTCATAGAAGGCGGTTAGATAGACCTGCGCGCCAATCTTGATGCCGAGACTAGGGTAGGTCTGTTCGGTGAAGCGAATCGCCTCACTCATCAGCACACGCCCATACTGATGTCCGCGGAAGGCGTTAAGGGTCATCACCCGACCAATCGAGGGCTCGGCAAACTTATCACCCGGCCCCAGCAGACGAATATAGGCGGCCAGTTTCCCGGCTACCGTGGCCAGGAGATGCCAGGCGAGCGGATCCAGCTCATCCACTTCCTGATAAGCGCACTGCTGCTCTACCACAAACACCGATTCTCGCGCTTTGACAATCTCATAAAAATCGCGGGTGCTAAGCTCATCGAATCTGAACCAGCGAAAATGTAAGGGCATACCGGTTAACTCTCCCGCTCATGGCGTTATTTTGTGTACGCAAAGTGTACAGAAGATTTGATAACAGAGCCTTTATCACGGCGCCAGGAAATATACGTGCTTAGCCTAGCCGCCAGCGCCAAGGGCTTGTCTCACACAGTACACCTTCGCTGTTCCAATCCTCCCAACCGGCAAATGGTATCGGCTTTTCACGCTCCCAGTGCGCAAGACGCGTGGCCCAGCACTCTTTACAGGCATTGAGATGGATCCGCAGAGCATCCTCTTTCTGATACTGAATACCACCGCCCTGCACGCCATAGCTTACTTGAGGCGGGAGTACATCAAAGCCAACATAGTAGAGCGAAGCATGCATAGGCCATAGCCAGGCGACCATATCACCCGCACGCCCAAAGGGTTGAAAGGCTATTCCAGGAGAGCCAGCGGTGACTGAGAGCATGGCACGTTTGCCACGAAAGTAGCCATGATCGTAACGCATACGGCTTGTGTAGCGCCCTCCATATACCAGTACGCGATCAAACCAGCCTTTCAAAATAGCGGGCTGGGCGTGCCACCATAAAGGGAACTGGAAGATCACCAAGTCAGCCCACTCCAACCGCGCCAACTCCCGCTGGACATCCTGCGGTAATGTGTCTTGCTGATAGTGAGCCCGCTGCTCATTGAGGGGATAGAAGTAGTCCGACGCCACGGTGCTATGCGGATATTGCTCAGCGTGCTCTACCGGATCAAACTGTTCAGCATAGAGATCACCCACCTCAACTTGATGACCCGCGTCCTCTAGCTGTTTTACCGCCACATCCACCAAGCCGCCATTGAACGACTTGCGTTCAGGATGAGCCAAGACGATCAATACATTCATTCTGCGCTGCCCCTATTGATTGGTTCAACGACAGACTAACCTGTTCAAATACGCTCAAACATTCGCGAAAAATAACAACTCAGCTTGCATGAATGAACAGCAAATAAGGTGGGACGATCTAGCAATTGTCCTCGCGACTACAAAGGTGAGGCGCTATCCGGCATCAGCCGAGCGCTGTGTATCAGCCATGCCAACGTTTACAGGTATTTAAGCGAAATGGAACAAGATCTAGACGTGACTCTTTTCAATAGTGGCGAATTTGCCACGATGACAAACCTCACTCCTGCTCAAATCCCGCTAAGAACTGCCTAAGCAGAACATCGAGTTGCGCTCGTTGCTCTTCAGTCAGGCCGCTGACCAGCTGCGCCTGGGTTTCCACATGGGCAGCAACGGCTTCATTGATTAACTCAAATCCACGTTGAGTAAGAGAGATTAAAAAACCGCGACCATCATTAGGGTTTTTGACCCGCTTTATCAACCCCGCCTTTTCCAGCTGGTTGATACGGTGAGTCATGGTGCCTGAGGTCACCATCGTGGATGTCATTAAATCACCCGGCGATAGCGCGTAGGGCTCCCCCTCTCTACGAAGGGTCGCCAGAACGTCAAAGCTCGCATCAGTCAGACCGTATTTCGCCCAGGTCTTCTCCATTGCGCGCATTAAAGCGTGGTTAAGCCGTTTGACCCGCCCGATGGTACCCATCGGGGCTACTTCAAGGTCAGGCCGCTCCTGCCGCCACTGTTTGAGAATGTTGTCTACATGATCCATAAGCGTATTTTGCGCCTAATTATCTTGACGTCAAGATTAATCGCACATAACTTGATATCAAGACACTTTCGAAACGGTACCAATGAGAACTACGCGAATGCCATCATTAAGCACTACCCGCACACACTCACGCAAAAGAGCTTGGCTTGCCCCACTGGTGTATCTGTTATCCGGCGGCGCCTTGCTGGGTCTATCGACTAATTTGGCAAAACTTGCCGGTGACATTCAGCTACCGGCGCTCGCTTTTCTGTTTTGGTCAATTTCAGGAGCGGCGCTTATTCTATTGGTTCTCGCGGCCTTCCGCGGCAATCTACCGCCGGTAAACCTCCGCACCGTTGAGTACTACGCTATTTCAGGTCTGCTGGGCGTAGCGGGTGCCAACCTGCTTTTTTTCTCAGCTATCCCCCATGTGGGTGCGGGGTTCGTAGCATTAATCATCACCCTTCCACCGCTACTCACCTACGTCGGCGCATTAGCGTTAAAAATGGAACAGTTTCAGGTGTTGCGCGCAGCGGGGGTAATATCAGCCCTGGCGGGGGCCGTCACCCTAGCTTTCCATAAGCTTTCCGCGCCGGATGCCAATTATCTCTGGATTTTTCTTGCCTTAATCGGCCCCGTTCTGCTGGCTATCGGCAACCTCTACCGAACCTTACGATGGCCAGAAGGCGTCTCCAGCGATGCGCTGGCACCGGGGATGCTTATCGCCGCGGCCATCATTCTACTCAGTGTGGGGTTTCTGCCGGGCTTATCACTGAACGTTCCGACAGAACGCTCCCTACCGTTCTTGCTAATTACACTCCAGGCGATGGTCTTCGCAGGCCAGTTCTTACTGCTCTTCCTGCTACAGAAAAGTGGCGGCCCGGTGTTTCTAAGCCTGCTGGGTTCCGTTGGCGCCTTGGTAGGCGTTCCGGTCGCCATAGTGTTGCAGGGAGAAACTGCCCCCGAGGGCTTACTGCTAGGCACCCTGTTAATTGGTGCCGGTATTGCCCTGCTCAATATTGGCAAAGCCAAACAAGCGCCTAATAAAACCGCCTAAACGAAGAGAACCACGATCATGGTTAGACGCCCCGTAAAGGGGCTCACCAGTAGCCGTTAAACAGACTTATTTTTACCATTAAAAAATGCGCCGCTGCATGTAGTGAGTATTATCTTCAGTTTTACAAATACGAAACCCCATATGCTCGTATAGCGCTATTGCTGGGTTGATACAAAATACACGTAACCGAAGTAAGTGAATGCCTGCTTGTTTAGCCATTTCCTCCGTGTATCGAATTGCCGTTGTACCCAAGCCTTGACGCTGCCACTTATGATCAATTTGTAGTTCGCGAATATAGTAGGCATTTTCATCGTGATTGATGCATAGCAGACCCACTCGTGACGCGTTTATGATTAACTCGTAGCTGTCCAACTCACCCCACTGTTTAGCAAACAGGGCAGTATCCCAGCGCATATCAAGCTGGTTGTAGTAGGCTGACATATTCTGAATAATGATGTTTTCCGCGAACGCCTTGTCGTCAGTAGGCCGAATAATAGGCGACATATCTTCCATCCTATAGCTGCGTTCAGACAATTTCTCCAATAAGCACGTTATTGGCTGCCGCAATTTCATACTGACTAAACACTTGAACGCCATGCTCGCGGAGCAGTGCGGCTGTCACTCCCATACCGGGTACTTTTTTACCCGAGAAACTGCCGTCATAAATAGCAGAGCTTCCACAAGAAGGGCTGAATTCAGCAAGTATTGCGACGCTGATATCGAATTTACGGCACAAGTTCAAAGCAATAGAGGCACCCGCTAAAAAGTCATTGGTTACCTTGGCTCCGCCTTTTTCGATAACATCGACCTCGCCGTTTAATACGCCCTCACCACTACCTTTAAAAATCTCTGCGGGTGGTCTGGGAGTACTCATTCCCGCCTCAACTTCAGGGCAGACAGACACGATCCGACCTTCCGAACGCCACCGCTCAACGATCTGATCAGCCACCGCAAGGGCGCCACCATCGTAGCGAACCTTTTTCCCCAACAGGCAGGC
>CEGF01001976.1_pt1 | contig 18178 bp, 16 predicted proteins | sample 306341 | NCBI WGS metagenome assembly CEGF01 (sample SAMEA2755655, study PRJEB7226) | microbial mat metagenome | biome: microbial mat; feature: hypersaline; material: grass silage | place: USA | collected 2014-02-19 | depth 0 m
ATCAGCGAATCCGGCTGAGGTCAGCGAAGCATAGCAAGATGGGAGGTAGGGTCAAAGGGGGCCCTTCTCCGAAAGCGGTGATGACCGCCAAGACCGTGAATTAAAGCCCTCGGCGGTTAGTCTATAACGCGTAGATCTTGGACACGATCCGGAGGGAGTGGCGCATTGTCATGTGGTAGAAATTTTTGGCGCATGCCTCAATGGCTTCTTGGACTTGGGGATGCTGATTGAGGTCATGGGCTCACTTGTTAACGTAGCCTCGTTACTCCGTGGCATTTCAGGCCAATGCTGATGAATTGCCCCTTCGAAGTCCAAGATAAAGCCGTCTTCCTCATCTAATCCGCGATTTTCTCCAGATGCTAAGGTTGGAAAATGGATTCTGAGGCCTTCGGGCTTCTTGAATACAAGCCAAAAAGCAAAGGGAGTGAACTTCAGAAGAGATGTTGTAAAGCTGACAGTTCTATCTGGAAATAGAATCATCTTCCCCATGGTGTTAGCGACAACTGTAGGTGAATAAGGATAGTACCAGTAGTAGAGATTGAGGTCGGTGGGAAGGGATGAACTCGGGTTGAGAACATAACTGGAAATGGCCTCTTCAATGGGGAATTGCCCGTCATCAAGAACGGCTTCAGCCGGGTAAGCTGCCAGCATATGCCCTAAGATACATCGTGCCAACCGTTGTGGTCTGATAGGGAATTCTCCCTTTGGGGGTAAGAAAAAGCCCTGTTCTCTTGCTCGAAATAACGCGGAAACATGATCATACAGGGACTTTAATTCCGTATCATATTCCGTACCTAGTAAGCTATTACAGGTGGAACACAGTGTCCTGAAATGACTCCCTCCTTGGATAGTGGGGTGTGGTTTTCGGTCGCCTTCGTGCTCAAAGAACGTTGAGATAGTTTGTCGTATTACGTCTTTGTTATTTCCGCATGAAGCAGGCGGAACATGGTCTTTGCTTAGTTGCCGCTTCTTGCGGCATAGCACACAGTAACCAACTTTGGGGCCATGGCGCCGAAATCTATTTTCTAAAGCCTTCGAGTACCTCTCCATCTAAACCTTACGCCCCCTTCTATACATTTGGCATTCACTGGTTTTCTAGGCTCTCGAGATTATTATGTTCTAGATGAGAAGATTGGCCAATCAAAATCGGAACCATCCCTCGCAGTCCCTACGGTCATCTCTTCTGATTGTCGGGGAGAAAAAACTTACCTCATGGCCGATCTGCACTTCATGATGTTCTTCCAAGGCTATAGACGCATGTGGTGTTGAGATAGACTGTCTGTTCTTTATGACTTGCTGTTGCTAAGTTATAGGTTGAGGTCTGTGGTCACCGTTCGCGACTGAATCTTGCTCTGCTAGAGGTGACCAGGGAAAAATAAATAACAATGATTTGACTTTATTTGTAAAGTACAAGGGGATAAGGATGAAGAAAGTCGTTGCCTTCTTTTCTTTTGATGATAGAGCTGTTCATAAACAGTGGGCCTTTTTGGTTTGGGTTGGAATTTCCTTTGTTCCATTCATTGTTGGTTTTTTAGGGATTTTTTTGGGGCGTGAGATGGATTTTACTAATGGCGGATTTTATAACTTCTTTGATCTGATGCAACCTTTAATGTGGTGGCTGGGGCTGCCATTACTTGTGGCGGCTTTTATTGCCCGGCTGCATGCATCACATCATGTTGAAAAACGGATGAAGATGGACTCTGAAATGCATACCTTCAACGGGTATATTGCGCACCGAAAGTATATTGCGGACTCGATAAAATCCTTCTCTTCCTCAATTATCGTGCCAGGTGAAGTTGACACCGAAGGCCTTTATCGAAAATTGTTCCCTGGCAATAATCCCAAGCGTTTTCATCCTGTTTCAGAGCCTAATGATGAAGGTTTGGCTTTAATAGAAGTTCAGGAAGAGGCGTTAGTTTTCTCGTTGAAGATGGGGGTGAGGATGCACAAAGACAACAGCGAAGAGTGGGCATTTGCCCCAGATCCAATCTGCACAACGGTGGTGACCGGCATCACGAGCTTTGGCCTGAAACCCACACTTGTATTGGTTGATCTTTTTTCCAACAGTATTGCCGATGGCCATCAATGGAATGACGATAGTTTTAAGATTTTGACTAATGCTGTTGGCGAGTATGCAAATATAATTGGATACATACGCTATCTGGGGGGATGGGACAAGAATGCTCATATTAAAGGCATTATACCGCTGATGTGGGGGCTGCGCTCTCATGGTCGCCAAGTGCGCCGAAAGTGGTGGGAGGATAGAGCTCCCGAATTAATCAGTCTTGATGGGTAGAGTTTTGTTGTGGCCATTATGATTGGTTGCATTCAATTCAAGGAGGGACCTCGTTATCGTGTTCTAGGGCACTTTGATGCAAAGAAAGTTTCCGCATTTGGGAAAGCGGGTTTGGACATAAGGGACTGGCTATTTGGAGAGTACGTTGTCCGTGGAACTGGGGCGTATGATAACGCGGAGATATAGGAACCGCCAGGTGGCTAAAGATGGATGTGGCGGTCGTTTATAATGTGCTGGCTTAAAACTAAGGAAACCCGATGGAAAGTCCGCAACTAGAAGAGATTATGGCAACAGTTCATGCATTACTCTTGGAGGAAGGCATGAGAGAGGTTGCAGATTTAGTTCGCAATAATAACTTCTGTGCAAGGCAAATAGGATATGATAACTGGAACGGTGGTATCGAGATATGGGAGGTCTTAATTGAGGTTTCTCCGAGGGAGCTGGTCCATCTAGGCCCTCGGAAGAGCCAAATGGAGGAGCAGATTTCAGCCCGCCTGAAAATGGTCTTGGAGCGGGAGACCGAGAACTGGTATTCGGCAAAGATCGTTCCTGAAAGGGTGAAAAGGAGTAATTGGCGAGAAGAGGGGAATGATCTTCCGCGTCAGACCCGGATTAATATTTTGGATGGATTGCGTTTGGAGGATGCCGCTTGGTATGGTGAGCTTAATGACGTTGAGTTTCTAAGCCGAATTTTTGATCTCCAAACATTGCCTTCCTACGATATTCGGTATAAAGACGCGGCAAGCGATATTTGGCAGCACTGTATAAATAATGAAGATTGGGAGCGCGATTGGGTCTTTACGGATGATCGATTTAACTTGCTGGATGGGCCCGCTGATATTTTTTTACGCTTCCTATGTGAAATGGTGCACCCTATAGTACGCCCTAGTCGGAGTGAGGCGTTTAAGCTGGTTTCACATTTTAATGATCAACTGCACCGGGCTGGTTGGGAAATACGGGAGGAAGAACGAATTGCGGGCCGCCCCCGCTTTGCTTATTGCCAAGTTGCTCACGGGGAATCTCACGCGGTAAGCCGTGCTAAGACCGTTGCTGATGCACTGGATGCAGGCTGGATGGCAAAGGAAATTGAACGCTTGGAAAATGCAGTGGACCGTGACCCCGCTCTTGCTATCGGCACCGCGAAGGATTTGGTGGAATCGTGCTGCAAAACAATACTAAGTAAACGGAGTGTGTCGGTCTCTAAGTCAGATGACCTGGGAGATATAACAAAAAAGTTAACTAAGGAGTTACTCTTGGTGCCAGAGGGTATCACCGATGAAGCGAAAGGGGCCGAGGCGATTCGTCTGATTCTACGCAACCTCACCCAACTCACAAGCAATCTTGCCCGTATCCGTGGATTATATGGCAGCGGCCATGGCCGGGATGGACAGCATCGAGGCCTCCAGCCACGTCACGCTCGCTTGGCGGTAACCTCCGCAGTGGCTTTCATTGACTTTGTTGCCGAGACCTACAGATATAGAGAGGCAATGCATCCTAAAGAGGATGCTGACAGCAAAGAGGAAGTTAAAGGGACTACTAAAGCAAGCTGAAAATAATTCGAAAGCCAGAAGGGCTTTCTAGCCAGAGACTCGCACATTTCGCTCCTCTTTTTATGATATGGCATATGATGCTATATGGCTTATCTAGACGTAAAGCCCATGTCTTGTGGAAGTGATTGGTTCATTGAATATAACTGAGTTGGAGAATCTAGATAGACCAGCTTGCTCTACAAAAAACACTGAGGCAAACTGTCCATTAATTGATCAGATTCGGCGGCCCGGGAGGGCGTTATGACCCGCAAGACCCTGAATCAGGAGAAACGAGAGGGCGCTTGGCATTGGACGGAGCAGGCACAGCAGCCGGCCTCCGAACCGATGGCGTGGCGGGATTGCCTGCGCGCAAAACGTCCGAAGGCTCAGAACCTGGAAGCGGGAACCCGTACTGAAGAGGCGCGCGCCTGGACAGAAAGCCCCGAACCGGCGTCCACGACCAAAGGCAAGGCTTCTGGTCGTCAGACGGCCTGGATCCTGGCGGCGCTGCTCATCGGTCTGCCTTTGGTGCTGCTGGTATTCGGGCATTGGCTGGCTTGGATTGCGGTTGCGGCTCTTGCGCCCCAGATCATCGTTTTCTGCGTGCGTAGCTTGGCTTACACAGATGGCTCATCTTCTTCCGATGAAGAGTCATCTACGAGCTACGTCGATTCAGATGGCGATTACTGTGATAAATATGGCTGTAAAACTCACGGATTTCGCGACTGAGAAAGAAGGGCTGACCGTGAGAAATGGAGATCAAGGCTTTGGGCATTACTGGGCTGGTTGGCGTGTGGACGATGATGAATAGAAAGGGCAAGTCTAAAGCTTGCCCTTCGTTACGTGTTTTTTGGCGGCGTCCCCACCTTTCTGGCCAGCACCTTTAGCTTCGCTCTGGCCATCGCCAATTGCTCTTGCTGCGTGCTCTCCCCCTTTATACCCCGCCCATCCCAGCATCCCCATCCACAGCGCAGGTAGCACCAGGTACATGGAGAAGCTGACGAACCAGCGGATGCTCTTTTCCTTGCTGTTGCCAAGGCCAGCCAACCAACCTTCCATGTCGGCGCCGTAGAGGATCTCGGTCAGGTTATTGTCCAGCCACGCAGCCAATTGCCACCAAAACGTCATAAACACGGTGCCGAACATGATGAAGGTGAAGAGCCCCGTGACTTTCCAGGAGTACCCGGAAAACACCAGGATGAAGGGCAGGGCCATGATCATGGCCATCAGCGTCAACCACTGCACCATGGGCAGGGCGTCCACCATGATCGCTTTCGCAGGGGCTGCGGCCGCCGCCGCTGCGCCCATTCCAACAAAACCGGCCGCGTCACTGGCCAAACGGGCCACCCAGCCGCTCAGCCCCTCATCCGCAAAAGTACTGCCGTAACCGGGCTTCCGGGAGGGGCGAGGGTTGCCCTTGAGCACCCGGCGCAGAGCCGCATCCTCGGCGGAGCTGGTCCCGAATACCGTGGAGAGGACGCTTTGGGTGTCCGCATCCACCTGGTCCATCAAGCGGGACCGCAGGCCCACGCCCGACGTTTCCCACCATTCCTTACAAGTGGGATAGCCCGGCTGGCCGGGTCCGGTGCTGGATCGCCCTGCATCCCGGTTGGCATCATACGGAAAGCCCTGAGTCGGCTTGTCGGCGTACAGGCTGTCGTAATAACCAGGAGTGTTGAGGAAGTAGCTGGACCCGATCCAGTCCACATCAAGCGTCACATCTGGCGGTACGCTGTTGCCGTCGGAATCGCGCAGTAGCTTGGTGCGGGCCATCCCGAAACACCACTGCTGAAATTCGTTCAGCTGATACCGCAGCTTGGGGTCTTTGACGACCGTTTCATCCAGCTTCTGAGCGACGTGCTGGTAGGCCGGTTTGCAGGGTAGGGAGGCCACCGCGGCATTGGTCGCGCCGTGAGACACCGCGTGAACGGCCGCCCACCACAGAGGGATTTGGGCCGACATCCCAGCACCAGTACCCCCGGTGCTGTCGTAGACGGTGGTGCCGCACTGCTGGAAGTGCGTTTGGTCATATTCGCCCGTCTGGAAGTTAACGCTCATGATCGGCGCGGTGCAGAAGCCGTAGATCAGGATCATGGCGTAGAAACCGGCCTCGATCCGGTTCAGCGTGAGCAAGCCTTTGTTGCCTTCGTCCTCCCCCTCCCGGCGGGCCTGGTACCATTCTCTGAGCACCAGAGCAACGAAGGGCAAGGCAGCGACCATACTCTCGTTGAGCATGCCCCAGATGGCGTTGTTCACCACCCAGCCGAGCACCAAAACGACGTGCTCGAAATATCCGAAGGTCATCAGATCCGCGCTCATTGGGTACCTCCGGCGTGAGACAGAATGTTGAACAACTCCAAGGTGGCGATAACGATCACAACAGCCCGCTCACTGCGGCGTAGACGGTACCGCGCGGCGGCACCACCATCTTGATCCTGGGCAATGGAGGTCAGGATCCTGGGCCGCCACCGGCGGCAGTAGAGAACGCCTACAGCGAGATAGAGACCGATCCGCCACACCACCCACCATGGCGTCAGGCGAGCCATGAGGTCATGCCATTCCTGCAGACCACCCGCCAAGAGGCTGCCAATGGTGGTCACCGCCACGCTCAAACCAAGCAGGATGGCCCATAGGCCGAAAAACAGCTTCCAGCGGGACAAATGGCTCCATCGATTGGGGTGGTACCAGGCAGAGCGTTCAGGCATGGCGGGATCCGAGGTCTGACCATCACGATGCCCACCATGCTGCCGGTGACGTGATTAGGATCAACGGGAATTAGGACGGCGGGGTGTTTGAATTACTGGATTCGCGGGGCTAACCGATCCGGTGTGCGTAGCTAAATAAAATGCAGGTAAGAAGACGAGCACTTCCGAAGTGGGAAGTTGGATGCCCAGTGGCCAAGCACGCGCAGCTTTGGGCATTTCCGAGAGTGGATAAATAATAATTTTCGTGCTACTGTCCCCTCAGGAGCTGAATGCCGTGGTTGAGAGTGGCCAAAAAGACAGCGTATAAAAGCCTGCATATGATTAATCTCTTTAATTGCGCCGGCATGATTCATCCTTAAACGCTCTCGATGATTCAGAAAGACCGGCATTATTAAGGAGATGCTCTATGACTGTTTGCCTCTCTAAGCTTTGTTCTGATTTCCTCCGAGAAACTTATTCATCTATTTCTGGTGACAAGCTGAAGGCTTCGCACGCCCATGAGATCGTTGCAGCTTGCATGGGGTACAAGAGCCGAGCCGCATTGTTGGCAGAGAGCCAGTGGCCTCTTTCTGATATGAATGAGGCAGAGGTTCTGATTCCCCATGTGGAGCTTATCAAGCAGAGGCTAGATGAGCTCAAAGGACTCCCAGCCGGCCTAGTTGATACTCTTCCACCATTAAAAATCGCAAAAGAACTGTCTAACTTTCTTAAGAATGAAAGACACTTTTCGGGACAGCTTTGGCTGAGTGAGTCGTTAGCGGAATATATCGAGGCCGTTTATTTGTACGACAATTCCCTTCTAATTGAGGATGAACTCAGCGGGGTCATTGCCGGAACCAATGCTTCGTTTTCCGATATGCCTGATTGCGAAGAAATTGTACTAAAGGAACTGGACGAAGGCGTTTCGGTGATTGTGAACGGGGTGCTGACCGGTGACCCTATTGATAATAAGGTGTATTGCGGTCACGAAATTGGATTCCGGATGGATATGTTCTTGCCTCGAGTGTCAGGGTGTGTGGGGTTTCTGGCGCCTGAAATCGAGGTTGGTGGGGCGGTTATTGATGACCGGAGCGACGATTTGATTTTGATTGAATAAGGACCCCAATGAACATCATCTCGTTTCCCTCACTTTCGGCTCTGCCGACCTAAACCCGATGGTCCCAAAGAAAAGGGAGGCCGCCGGGTTTAGGGGCTTCGCCGAGCCACCCCATCGTTCCTCATGCTCGCTGAAAAGGGAGCCGGGCGCACCTCGTGTGATGTCTGGATTGATCGCGATCCTTACACACAAGGAGGCCTGGCATAACTCATTGCAGTTGATCCAGCGGATCGGGCAGGGCATCGCCGGATTCCGGCGCCCCAGTCCGTGCGGACCCCGAGCGTCGCAGAATCGCCGTGCTGGCTGCGTTACGGGCCAGAGCCTGACGCACTTCCATCTCGGTCTGGAGCGAATCAATGTCCCGATCCAGGATCTGCAGACGCCGATCAATAGCGGTCTGACCTTCCTCGTTGTCGGAGATCCCGGGTTCGCTGGCGCCGGCCAGCAACAGCCGTCGCGCCCAGATCGCTTTGGTCAGGGTACGGGCCAGCGCCATCTCACCGGCCAGGCGATGGATCAACAACGGACCTTCCGGGTCGGTTTTCAGCGCTTCGATGACACCGCGTGATACGGACAAACCGGGTCCGGCGGAGACCTTGCGCAGATTCTCCGGTGTGGTCGGTGTTGAGCCATTGACCATATTGGCCAGATCCTGGGCCAGCTTTTCCTGTTCGTCCTCCAGATCACGCATCAAACCGGCGCCGGCTTCGGTGGTGACTTTCTCGCACCCGTCGCAGGTGCGATGCACTTCCTCGCCCGCCACCTTGCTGATCCACTGCGCGGCCTCCTGGGGTGAGCCCCAAACGGTGCACATGCCACCCCGGCAGGCGGACCCGCCTCCGCCGGCACCACCATTACCGCCACCTCCAGCCCAGTTACCATCATCCGTGGGCACGGAGCCCCAGCCACCCCCACCACCACTGACCGGGGAGGTATCCGTGGTATTGGTGCGGCCGTGCAGGATGTTGTAGCCGGCGGTGGCCGTGTCGTTCATCACCCGAATCGGTGCTTGACCGCTGCCGCCGCGTTTTTCGCCGCCCACCCAGGTGGTGCCCCGGTTGCCGGCCTCATCTTCCACGCGCTCTTCGGCACGGACCGCATCGGGGGAAGCCATGGCGGCCAACTGCCAGTTTTCGGCCACGGCACGGCGCTGCCAGCCACTGGTCGGGATCATGTCCCCCATTTTCTCGGCCATCTGCTGACAGGAGAGTTTTGCCTTGGAAAAATCGGCCTTGCCCTGCAGCACACCGTTGGTGACCAGGTCATAAAGACCCGGATCCGCCCGCTGAATGATCATGGCCGGCAGGCTGGCGACCGCCCCCTGCGCATTGCGGACGATATTACCCATCATGCTCCGGAATCCATCCGTGGCCCCATTGAGTTGGTTGCGCACGGTGATTTTGGGATCAAAGTTGCCGCAACTGGCGTTGGCGTTCCAGCGCAGCCCCAGACCGATCTGCCCGGGCTGGTGGCCCCGCCCGGCCGAAATCGCCACCGGCGAGGCGCCGCCAATCTGGTAATACAGGCTGTCGGCGGACTCGGCCTGGGCGCTATGAGGCGAGAGGACTACAGCCCACAACGCCACCATGCAGACCACGGCGCAGCGACCGTACCGGTTGTTCGGGCAAACCGATCTTACCACCGTTAAAAAAATACTCATGGGTAGTCTCCCGTATGGGAAAGGAGTTTCTGTCCGCGTTTCTTGCAGCAGCTGTAGGGCCGCCACAGCGCCCAGGCGTAGTCGCCTTGTTGAGCGAGATGTCCCCGGAACGACGCCGCGGGCCCGCGATCCGGGAACACGGCACAAGAGCGGGTCATGGCCGGCGTCAGGCGTTGCCACTTGTGGGTGTCCTTATCGCCTTCCTTGACCGGGGGCGGCGCCCAGATGCCGCGAGAGCTTCGGGTTCGGGGCACCAGCGGGGTATAGACGTGCGGCTGGCCGTTGCGGGTGACCAGATCCGCCACCCGTTGGGCCACCACGGCGGCGGCTTTGTAATCGTTGGATTGCGTTACGAACCCGGCCCGCGGATAGACATTGCCCCAGCGGTTCAGCAGGCCCTGACGAACCTCGCGCAGCCCCGGCGTTAGCGCCTGGGGATAGACTTTTTCAGGCAGCCCTTCGCGCCAGGCGTAGGTGTCCAGCACGGACAGGAAATAGGGCTGTAACGGCCGGGCCGGAGTAGAGCAGGTATAGCCCCATTGGCCGGCGAATTGGCTGAATAAGGTGGCGGCCGGATGGCCAATGGCGTCCCCGTTCTTGAAACGCAGGCTGTTATGGATGCCGTCCTCACCGGTGGAACTGGCCGCGTCCGCGCCCTCGGCGGTGACGCCACCGCCCCGGGCATTGCCGTTGGAGGGACTCATGAACGCCACGTCCCGCCAGGGATTTTTGCCGGTGTTTTGGTAACTGCTGACCACCAATTCCGGGATGTAGTGGCCCACTTTGACACTGCTGCGTACCGAGCAGCCGAACGGCGTGCAGCGCAGCCACAGGCACACCCCAACCACTCGATATTGCAGACAGTCCTGGGACCAGGCGGACTGGACGATGGAGGCCGTGTCCACGGCTCGGGCGGGTGTGGCGGTGCCGAGAAGACCGACCGCACTGAAAAGGCTGACCATACTGAAAACACGGAAAAGGCCAGCCACGCCAAACGGACATCTCATTGGGTCGCCTCCCGAGCCTGCTCAATACGCTTTAAAGCCTGGGCCACATCATGGACGCCATAGACCACATAGGTGCCGTCCACCACCACGGCGGGGAGTTTTTCAATGCCGAGCTGCCAGGCCCGGGCCACGGCTTCGTAGGCCCGTCCGTATTCCTTAAAAAGGTGCTGCCAGTCCTCGGAGTGCATGCGTGCTTGTACGGCCTGAGCGGCAGCGTCGGGATTGGCAGGCAGATCCATGGACAACGCGCCGTCGAGCCGGGCCGGGGCGTCCAGTTCCACCACCACGGTATCGTCGGGGACGGACGTCATGGGCTCGGTGGCGACGGTGAAGACCTCGATGCCGGCGTAGGCCGGCGTCAGGATGGCCAGGATGGCATTGACGCTGAGGGTGGCAGCCAACAGATATCGGAAAGGAAAAGATCGAGGCATGGCACGGACACAGGGTGATGGGGTTCCCTGCATGCTGCCATCGCCTTGTCTTGCGACAACGGAAAAAGCCCACGGGGCGCCGTGGCATTTTCTGTTTTTTTGATTGAACCGCCGTCAGTTCAGTGTTCTACCGGAGATCAGACCGATCTGAGCCAACGCGCGGGTGGCTTTTAGCGCCGCGTAGCCGTCGCCGGAGCGCTCCGCCCAGGCGGCGAGGTTGAGGGTCATCTCCTGAATAAATTGCCTCTCGTCGCATAACTCCAGACAGCGCTGGACCAGCCCGAACAGGTGGCTGCGCTGTTTGCGTTGCTCCAGCCGGGTGGCGGCGGTGGCCAGGTCCTCGCGCACCCAGTTGTAGCCGAAATCCGCCTTCTCCGGCTCGGCGGCGATGGTGGTGTAGGGCTGTTCGTCGAGATCCTGTAATTGGGTGTCGGCGACCAGGATCAGGACACTGGCCAGCTGGACCGCAGTACGGGCGTCCAGAGACCATTGAAAGATCCGCTGTTCGCCCATGCGGCCGCTGTTGCGGCGATAGCGCCGACGCAGATCCAGCAGCAGCTGCGCTGGCGTCGCCGTGGCGGCCCCGAGAGGATCGTCGTCGAAGACCACGCTCACATCCAGAACCACGCCCTCGCGGCCGGGATGCCGGTGCTGCCGGAATGTCACGCTATCACGCGTATCCACCCGCCTGAACTGAAACGACGACGTATCGCGGTGCGGCGCCGCGGATTCGTTTAGGGCATCGTCTCGCTCGCGTGACGACTTTAATGGTGCAGTGAGAAGGGGAGACCGAGCGGGTTTCGGTGTCGGGGTGTGGGGCATGGAAAACTCCTTCGGAGGGATTCTAGACTCAGTCAGTGATCGTGAGGGGCATCGTGCAGGAAGCCGTCAATGGCCGGCCAGCCCCCGCTTGCGGTCCATCTCTTCGGCGATGCGGATCGCGGCGTCCAGCTCCCCGCAGTGGTGTTCGTCCATCACGCGCTTGCGCTCCTGCTTCTCCTCGCCCTCGGTGCCGGCGAGCGTCAAATACAGCGAGGGTGGCACGATGCGGAACAGCGCCTCGATGCGGTCAGCCAGGACCACGCCTTCGGTGTAGCGTTTTGGGGCTTTGGCCGCACTGGCGATAAGGGCCTTCTGATCGGCGGACAGGGTCTTGAACCGTGAGATTTGCTCGATCTCATCCGGGGGCGTGACCAGGCACAGCCACCACTCGGCCATGTTGAGAAGCTTCTCGGCGGCATCGGGAAAATCCTCCAGATTCTGAGTGGCGAGCCAGATCCAGTAGGAGAGCTTTCGGCCCATTTTGCCCGCCTTGACCAGGTAAGGACTCAACAAGGGATTGACGGTGACGATGTGACATTCGTCGATCGCCTGGATGATCGGGCGACCGGAATACTGGTCCCGCTCCGCCAAGGTGATGATGATGTTGGTCAGGGAAATCACCGCCAGGGCCAGCTGAGCCTCATAGCCGTCGCGGGCAAAGTGGGCCAGATCGACGATGGTGACGTCGCATTCCGGCCAGGCGTCGCCGGGTCGGTTGAACACCTCGCCGTCGAAGCCATCACAAAACAGTGCCATCGCTTCGGCCATCTCATGGGCCCGCGCTTGACGGGGCTCAGGCACATTCGGGTCAATGGCGATGGCTCTGAGACCGGACACCACGTCCTCAGTGAGACACTGCCGCCCTTCGGCCAGGCTGTGCTCCGCACCTCGATAAATGGCATCCCTCACCAGCCGCCGATCCGCGCGCCGGTATTCCGCCTCTTCCTTGGGATCGCCCCCGGTGATCATCAGGCGGGCGGTGAGCTCCATCTCCGCCAGGACATCTCGTTCATCTTCTTCCGGACCGTCGTCCTCGCCGCCGTCGTCGGGGAGCGGCGCGGGCTCCTCGGACCATTTGTCCTGCCGGTCCTCCACCTTGCGGCGTTCCTGGGTTTTCTCGTCGAGCAGCCGGTGTGCCTCGGAAAACAACGGTAACGGTGGGGCCTTCCCGGGGGCCAGCTTGACGCGGTTGACGCTCAGTCCCTGCCGCTGAAAATACTCCCCCAGTAACCCGAACGAGTTACCCACTTCAATCACGAACAAGCGGGGTCGGCGCATCGCCATTACTTGGCTGAAGATGGCGTTCATGGTGGCGGACTTGCCGGCGCCGGTAGGCCCAAAAATCAACATGTGCGCGTTCTTGGCCCGATCTTCCAACGACAGTGGATCGAACCCAAAGGAGCCGCCCCCACGATTAAAAAAGCTCAGGCCGGCGTGACCGGTACCGCGAGACCGGCCAAAAAACGGCGCCAGGTTCGCTAAATGCTGGACGTAGTTGAGCCGCGTGTACCAGTTTTGTTTGTCCTGTTGCGGATCGAAGGCCATGGGCAGCCAACGCAACCAGGTGTTGAGAGGAGCGATTTCGTCTTCCGCGTCCACCGGCTTCAGGTGGACACTTTGCAAGTGGGTCAGGAGAGTCAGGCTGCGTTGCTCCAGGTCGGTTTCATCCTTTCCCTGGACATAAAACACAAGCGCGCTGCGATACAGCTTGTGGTTCTTACTGAGCATGTCCCGAGCGGTTTGGCAGTCCTCCCGGACCGCGGTGGCGTGCACGGAGTCCCCGTGGGCCTTGCCGTGCAGGGTGTTGAGGTGGTCTTCCAGGGGCTCCTGGGGGGTGACCACGATGGTCAGGACCATCTCGGTGTCTTCGGGCAGGATGTCCATCACCGCATTGAACGCCTTGCCCCCGGCGCGGGGCATTTCCCCGGTCAGGTGACCGACCTCTGGAGCCTGCCGGATCTCTTCGACCGGAATGGCACGGTGTGGCAGACCATCGAAGTACCACAACCCGGTATCCACGTCACCGCGAGGTGACTGATAAATCAAATCCTCCGAGAAATCGTAATCGGGCAGAGCGGATACCGCCTCGTCCCCGGGATACGCCACCCGGTCGTAGAACCGGTGCGGCGCCTCGGCGTCCGTGGCGGGGCGCGGGTTGAACCAAGGTAACAGCCACCGGTGAAACGCTGCTCCGTCCATTTTTTTTAAATGTAACCCCGTGCCTTCCAGGCCGGCGGCCAGACGGTCATAGACTTGGTTGGCGGCCTCTTCGGGAACACCTTTGGGATTGGGGCCGAGCCAGCGGTACAGCACCAGCCGCACCCGGCGGGTTTGCCCGCGCCAATCCGTGCGCGTCACAACGTCATCATGAAACAGCCCGCCGGGCTTGGCGATGGCCTGCAGGTGCTGTTCCATACTGTCCAACCAGGCCTGGGTGAAGGTGGTCTCCAGGAGTTTCGGATCCGCGTATTGTCTCAGATGGGCGATGTCGCCGAGGGGGTCCACCTCGTCCCGGCAATACAGCTGAAGCACCCAAGGGTGGCTGTCGTATTCGGGAATCGCGTCCTGCAACGTGGCTTCGATTTGATCACGAAGGTCTGATAGCGCGGCTTGGGAGCGTCCCTCGGTGGGCAGCGGCGTCACCTCGGCGGCAATGCCCACGGACACGCCGTCCTCCAATAAAAAACAGCCGGAGTCTGGAAGGTATTCCACCCAAGGCAAAAAACGGGTGAACGACGGACCTCTCTGGTAGGACTGTTTGATCTCCCGCCAGGTCAGGGGCTTGCCGCGAGGTTCTGCCCGTAGCCCGTCGTTACCGTCATCACTTGGGGCACTCGGCCCCGTGTCGTCGAGATCTTGAGCCGTTGCTGGCCGCTGCTCTTTCGAGTGGGGGTTGAAGAGGGTTTTCAAAGTATCGAGCATAATGATGTCCTAACAGCTTCCGGTCAGCAGGAATGGGTCGAGCGGGGGGTTACGGCTTCTCAACGGATTGCACGGGCCACGGCCAGGCCACCTCTCCGGGCTGGGCGTACTGGACCCGCTCGTACAACGGGAACACCGTCGAATACCCCGGCACCGGCACCTGTTCGCCCTCGGGACTGCCCGCCAGGTGCGGATACACGTACATCACCAGGTCAGGATTGGGCAGCCGGGGGAACTGACTGCGGATCTCGTTCTCCACATGGCGGGTGTAGGGGTGGTAGGGCCCCAGACCCTGTTGAGCGTCCGGCAACGGCCGGCGCAGGGTATGCCGGATTTCCTGAAGCCGCGGATGTGTGTTTTGAGTCGTGTTTTGAGTCGATGACGCGGCGGAGTCCGCGGATTGCCCGCCCTGACGCCACAGGTCCGCCATGGTGGTGGCCTCATCCACCGGCATCAGTTTGTCTTGGGAAGTGGCGCAGCCACCCAGGCTGAGGACGCCGAGTACGGTGGCCGCAGCCACCAAGCCACGCTTGGTACCGATTAAAAAATCAATCAAGAGAAGGTTGGGGCCAGGAGGATTGCGCATAGTGCACCTTTCGTCCTTCGGTTTCGTAGTCGATGGGAAGAGGAACGTCGATCAGCACGGAGACCGGTTGGCCGGGCGGCACGTAGACGGCATCGAACGTCTGGCCGAACCGCTCCTGGATCCATTTCCGGGTTTCGGAGAGGCCTTCAGAGGCGGAGCGCCCCAAAATAAACTTGTCGGCGTTGCCGGTGAGGGCCGTGAAGGCGCCATTAGTGTCCATCTGCGTGGAGGTCTCGCCCATGGCGATGCCGTCGGCGGCACCCTCCGCGCCAGCCATCAGGAACGTGGTCAGCAGAAACTCGCGGGCATTGGTTTTGCGCTCGCCGGGAATACACGGCAGCCCGTGCGGCGTTGAGAGCGTGCCGATCCCGTTTTTCTTAGATGAGGAATTGCCGTCATCAGGGTCATCCGGAGTAGGCACGGTACGCACCGTGCCGTCATCGAAAACAAACGTGATGCTGTCGACTTGGCCGCGCACACAGGACAGGGTCCAGTCCCCGGTGGTGGTGCCGGCCAGGATGGCGCCACGGACTTCAGGGATTTCAATGCCGTTGGCCGTTAGATTGTCTTTGCCCACGATCACCCTGAACGGATAGGGATCGTTCACGGTGCCGTCGATAGGCACGCGGCCGAGCAGGGCGGTCATGGCCACCGAACCGGTCAGGGTTGAGTTTTGGGGGATGGTATAGACCGGACGCACCGTGTTCGGATCCGCCTTGTCCTTAATGCGGCTTTCCACGCTGTCGGCGGCGCGGCCCAAGACCCTCGCACCACCGGCGGCGGTATCGGAAAAAGAAAAGGCGGAAGGAAACACCGATTCCCCGGTCTTTTCGTCGGTGCGGGCGTCGGCGGGGTTGATCCAGACCAATCCTGGCGTGATGGTACCGGCCGCCCCCAGAGAACCGTTTCTCAGACCGCCGTCGCCCAGGCCCAAACCAATGGGGAGTTCTTCTTGATCTGAGCTATCACCACCGCGATCGGTGTAATGACGCAGTGTGTCGATCTTGTCCTCGAAGGTTTTGAGGAGGGACTGGTCTTTTTCGGCCTCGCGTCGGCGCTCTTCACGTAGTGCGGCCTGGATGGCGCTGTCCACGTTACCCGCCCGCTCAGTAAGCTGCTTATTCTGTTCGCGCAGCTGCTGGCTTTCCGCCCGGGTGTCATCGAGCTCTTTGCGCATGGCGCGCATCTCGCCAACGAGGGTGGCGACTGTATCCCGGGGCGTATCCCCCTCGATACCCAGTGCTTGGATCTCATCGTCCGTCAACGTCAGGGACGCGTCTTTGTCGGCCGATGTACTGGAACCCTGTGAATCGGGCACGCCGTCGTCGCTGTTGCAGCCGCGAATCACGATCACCAGCACCACGATGACCAGGATCGGGAGCAGGATTTTGAGCAACCCATTACTTTTCAGCATCGGTCGCCTCCTTCGTCTCAGCGCCCTGGCGTTTCGGTGCCGCGGGGTAGAGCGCTTTTTCCAGTCCACCGCCACGGGTGACCAGGAACACCGTGGTTTGCGCATACTCTGAGGTGGACGGACCCACGCTGGGGTGCATGAACGTCGCGGTGACGAACTCGCCCTGCAGGCGGCGTGGATCGAGCCCGAATTCCCGATTGGGATCCGGGTTGGTGATCTCCACCGCCGTGACCGTCAGACCGTCAAGACGCCACGCCGCCAGAGGCCGGGCTTGCAGCGGGAGTGCCCAAAACAGCGGTATTGTCTGTGAAACGCGCATGGGGACACGGCGCACGCCTGGCAGCGGTGCCACGGTGCGCAAGGGAGCGTACAGGGTTTGCGCGGCGTATCGCGTCAATCGCACGGGCAGAGGCGGCGTGCTCGAGGTGTCTTTCGAGGTGTTTGCTGGAGAGGGCGTCTCATTTCCCTTCGTGGGAGTGGTAGAGGCGTTCCCAGGCACTACGATGCGAATATCCTCGGTACTGGCCCGCTCGGTGGCGGACAGATCCAATAAAACAATCTGGCCGGATTCGATGTCCTGGACCTGCACCCGTTGAGCGTCAAAAGATTGCTTCGCCATTAAATAAAGCGCGCCGCCGACGGACTGGACGCGGAGCAACTCGGGATCGGCCAGATCCGCGGGGAGCCCGATACGCACATTGCGGTCAATGAGGACGATACGTTCCTCGCCAATGGGCAAGGCCACTGGAATGGGGGTGCGTTCCCAGTGGTGGATCTCGACGGCGTAGGTGGGTGTCAAGACAGAGGCCAACACGACCAAGACCGATAGGAGCACTCGCAGGAAAGGCGTCATGGGTTATTCCTCCGTTGAGCCGGCGTTGTCAGCCTTGCCGTCACCGTCGCCGGAACGAGGTACGGACAGCCGCTGTGGGGTATCAGCGAAGCAGTCCAGCTGCAGCCCCCAGGGGTTGTGTTCCGGGGCCACATCCGCCCGCACCACGCGGATCGGATAGCGCACATAAACGTCACGGACCGGGGTGCCGGCGTAGTGTTCGTCGATGGCCAGATCGAGCGTAACGACCCAATGGTCCCGATCCAGGATGGTGACGGCGTCGTCGCGGAAGCCTCTGCCTGGGATCTCGTACATCCCCCGCACGCGGCCCTGCAGCTCCTGCCGGCGCTGACGGGCCTTGTAGTCGTTGTCCAGGAAGACCTGGCACCCTGGCGTCAGGTAGGCGCTGTAGGCGTGCAGGTTGCGTTTGTAATCGGCTTCCCCGTTGGCGGGCCATCGATTGAGGTGCTGCCAGATGTAGAGCGTAAAGGCGTAGACAGTGCTGGGGGGCACCTCCCACCATTTGCGGGTGCTACCGGAGCGCAGGTCCGGCGGGTTGTGGACCGTTAGGTCTTCGGGGGCGCTTTTCCAGCCCCACCACATGCCGCCGGTCAACAACAGCAACACCGCGACAATGGCGCGTAACGTCAAGATGTGGGCATCGCGAGCCGCGTTCCCATGTCGATATCGACTCATATTGAGGACGTCCGTGATGAAGGCCGAGGTGTCCGGCGCCGCCGGGCCTGATAGTTGCGCGTGCTGTAGGTGGCGGACCGGGTGACAAAGCCCCATTGATTGAAACCACGCAGGGCAAGACACCACGCAAGGCGCCGGTACAGCCAGGTTTCGGGCTTCCCGCGCCTCAGGCGCCGGACACC
>CEGF01002333.1_pt1 | contig 17977 bp, 11 predicted proteins | sample 306341 | NCBI WGS metagenome assembly CEGF01 (sample SAMEA2755655, study PRJEB7226) | microbial mat metagenome | biome: microbial mat; feature: hypersaline; material: grass silage | place: USA | collected 2014-02-19 | depth 0 m
CAAGCCTCGTCGCTGCCCGGTGGCGTTGCCAATGAGCTCTCTCCGGAAGCGGCGGCCCAAGGCAGTGAGATTGCACCAGAGGACGTTTCCCTGCCGCGTCAGTTAGCGGAGCTCACTAGTCGTGTGGTTAGCGATGTGGGGGGCCAGTTCGAGCAAGTGGTGGGCATTGTTGGCGGTCTGTTTTCTGGGGAAGAGGCAGACAGTGTCTTTGATATGGCCGCGTTCACCAGTGCGGCGATTAATCTGGGCATGGTGATTGTCGCCACCTTTGCACTATTCATCATCGTGCGACGGTTGGCGAAGCCACTATTTACCAAAATCAGTGGCTGGTCGCTGAATGGCAGTAACTTAACGCCGGTGTTGCGCTTGATTGCCTGTGTGGCGATTGCGGCGGTCATTGATGTGTTGCTTGTCGGCTTGGCCTATGTGGGTGGCAACCTATTGGCCACGTTTGCGATTGGTGAAGCCGGTGAGCTATCTACCCGCGCCTCGCTCTTTTTGAATGCGTTCTTGATTATTGAGCTGCTCAAAGCCGCGGTGCGGATGTTGTTCTCTTCGCGTTACGAAGGGCTGCGGCTACTTCCTATCTCTGCCCAAGAAGCCTCCTACTGGAACCGCTGGCTAGCTCGGCTGATCGGCATGGTCGGTTATGGCCTGATGGTGGTGGTACCGCTGGTTAACTTCTACGTGTCGGCTTCGCTGGGTCAAGCGGTCGGTACGCTGATCATGGTGCTGGCATTTATCTACGCCGTGGTCGTGGTGCTTAAGAACCGCACCCGCCTGCGCGATAACCTGAACGAGATGGCGGCAAAATCGACGCTCACCGCCAGCCGCGTTTCGCTACAGCTATTTGCCCGTACTTGGCATCTGTTCGCGCTGTTGTACTTTTTGATGGTGTTTGTACTGACCTTGACGCGCCCTGGCGATGCATTGCCATTTGTGATGTTTGCCACGCTGAAGTCGTTGGCGGCGATTGTTGTTGGGCTATTGGTATCGTCGTTTCTTACCCAAACCATTGGCCGCCGGATTACCCTGTCCGACGACCTGCGGCGCAAACTGCCCCTGCTTGAGAAGCGCTTGAACAGCTACGTGCCCAATGCACTCCGCGTGCTGCGCACGATTATTCTGATCGTGGTCATCATGATGGTGCTGAATGCATGGGGCGCCTTTGACCTCGCCGCCTGGTACGCCTCTGAACGCGGTGCCAACCTGGTTGGCAACCTGACCAGCGTGGCGGTGATTTTGATTGTGGCGCTAGCCGTTTGGCTAGGTTTGGCGAGCCTTATTGAGCACAAGCTCAACCCGGAAACCGGCCACGGAGAACCGTCGGCGCGGGCGAAAACGCTGCTCAGCCTGTTTCGTAATGCCCTAGCAATCGCCATGGTGACCATTACCGGCATGATCGTGCTGTCGGAAATTGGCATCAATATCGGCCCGCTGATTGCCGGTGCCGGTGTACTGGGTCTGGCGATTGGTTTTGGCGCCCAGAAACTGGTGCAGGACGTTATCACCGGGGTGTTTATTCAGATAGAGAATGCCATGAACACCGGGGATGTGGTGACGGTAGGTGGCATAACAGGTACCGCAGAACGGCTCAGTATCCGCTCTGTAGGGATCCGCGATCTATCCGGTACTTACCATATCGTACCGTTCTCCAGCGTGGATACCGTATCTAACTACATGCGTGAGTACGGCAACCATGTGGGCGAATACGGCATTGGCTATAGCGAGAGCATCGACGAAGCCATCGAGCAGCTCAAGCTGGCCTTTGAGGATCTCAAAGCCAGTGAAGAGCATGGCTTTAAGCTACTGGCGGATCTCACCGTGGCCGGTGTGACGGCCCTGGCGGACAGCTCCGTGAATATCCGTGTGGTGATTAAAACCACGCCGGGGGATCAGTGGGCCGTTGGCCGCGCCTACAACCGCTTGGTGAAAATGCGCTTCGATGAGGCGGGTATCGAAATACCCTTCCCGCACACCACGCTTTACTTTGGCGATAATAAAAACGGCAATCCACCGCCTGCCCATGTGCGGGTGCTGGAGTCGACCGCTAAAGAGAAGAAAGTGGAGGAGTCAGCGTTGGCTACGAGCGACACCTCTCAAGGTGTACAGCAAACCAGCGAGCCTGATCACCTGAAACCCGACCACGATGATGTTGATGAAACCTAAACGGTGTTCATCTTAGCCTTAAGCGGGGCCGCCTCGGGCGGCCCCGCTGCGTTTGGAGCAGAAGAAATTTTAAGCCGAGTTCTTAAGCAGAGTTTTTTAAGCAGAGTAATTTTCCGAGTGACGCCCCTCCAGATTGATCGACTCCCCGCCATCGACAAACAGAATCTGCCCCGCCACAAAGGGGTTGTCCAATAAATAGTGCAAAGCTTGTACAAGGTGGTTCGGGTCGCCCTGGCGTTTCAACGGAATGCCTTCAATACGCCACTTAATATAGTCGCTGGTACGCTGGGAGGCAGGCAGTACCACGCCAGGGGCGATGCCGTTAATGCGGATGCGCGGAGCGAACTCCAATGCTGCCATGCGGGTCATCTCCGCCAGGCTTTTTTTCGAAAGCAGATACGCTGCGTAAGGGTATTGGTGATAGGCCACTTTGTTATCGATGATATTGATCACCTGGCCCTTTTGAACTGCTTCGGCAAAGTGGCGCGTAAGCAGTAGCGGGGTAAACATATTGACCCGGAACTGGGTTTCCAGCGCCGCGAGTTCGGTGGCGGCAATCGGCGCTGGCTCATAGGTGGAGGCGCTGTTAAGGAGCAGGTTGAGTCCTGGGAAGCGCTGCTTCGCCGATTGGATTAAGTCGCTTAAGTCGTCGCTCAGAAAATCACAGGGGAAAATTTCGCACTCCCTCCCTTTAGCGCGGATAACGTGGGCGACTTTTTCGGCCTCCTCCCGCGAGCGATTAACGTGAAGAGCAATGTCGTAACCCGCATCGGCCAGGGCTTCGGAAAAATAGCGCCCCAAACGGGTGGCACCGCCGGTTACCATAGCAGCATGTTGGTGCATATAGTGTTCCCTACTGTTTTATTGGTATAGGAAGACTGTGTGCGTGAGTGTAGCGTTTGTCAATAACTTATACAGAGCTTGCACGAAGAGCTAGATTTGGAAGTGTAATGGAAGTGCCCTACCTCAGGGCAGTTCTACAAGACGTCACTTTAAATAGGATGTCGCTATGCCACCCATGTCTTTACCTTCCACGCATACCGCCCCGCTCCATGAGTGTTTAATCTCATTGGGATCCAATATCGACCCCGACCATTATTTCGTTCAAGCACTTGAGATTATCAGCCGCGAGTGCGTGTTATTGGCACGTTCAGAAGCGATTCGTACAGCGCCGGTGGGGTACCAGCAGCAGCCCGATTTCTTAAACGCCGCACTGTTGGTGAGCACGCCACTTGAGCGGGAGGCGTTTCGCGCCTATCTCAAAGGGGTGGAAGATCGTCTGGGCCGTGTTCGGGGAGCAATTAAATCGGGCCCACGCACCATGGATCTAGACATTGTGGCATGGGATGGGGAGGTCATTGATGACGGCTACTTCCAGCACAACTATGTGAGAAAACCGGTCGATGAAGTGCTGGCGAGCAGTGGCCGTAACCTTGAATCACAAAAACGCTCATGATTTTTGCTTGTAGGCCGATAGTAACGTTGTAGCCCCCATACGTTGGATGGGCTAATTTTCCTGGAGGCGTGCGTTGCTCAGCCTAAATACCAATTTGATGTCGCTAACCGTGCAGAACAATCTGCGCGGCAGTCAGCAATCCATGCAGACCGCGATGCAGCGCCTCTCTTCTGGGCTGCGCATCAATAGTGCTAAGGATGACGCCGCCGGTCAGGCGATTGCCAATCGCATGACGGCGCAAATCAAAGGCATGACCCAGGCGATCCGCAACACCAATGACGGCATCTCCATGGTGCAGACAGCGGAAGGCTCGCTCAATCAAATCAACGACAACCTGCAGCGCATCCGTGAGCTGAGTGTACAAGCGGCTAACGGCACCAATTCGTCTAATGATCTTGACGCTATTCAGACCGAGATTGGTCAGCGTTTGGAAGAGATTGACCGCATCGCCGGAAAAAGCAGCTTTAATGGCATTGGGCTGTTTAACAATACTAAATCACTGAACATTCAAGTGGGGGCTAACGCCGGCGATACCATTGCCGTTCGCTTTGAAGCCATGAATTTAACGGGGTTGGGTCTGGATGGTTTGGACGTGACTGAGGATGTCAGTGGAACGGATAAACCGATAGATAGAGTGGATGAGGCGATTAAGCGGTTAGATCGTCAGCGCAGTTATTTGGGCGCCGTGCAGAACCGCTTCGAAGGCGTCATTGACGGCCTCAATAACAGCATTGTTAACACCTCCGATGCACGGTCGCGTATTCAGGATGCCGACTACGCCAAGGAAGTTTCCAACCTTATGCGTGCGCAGATTCTGCAGCAGGCAGGCATCGCTATGCTGGCCCAGGCCAACCAGCAGCCGCAGATGATTCTGCGGCTGCTGGAAGGGCTATAGCACTCTTATTGTTTGCTTCTTACATGCCCTAATCTAAAAATTCATTCCTTTTTTGCAGTATTGCACTTTTTACACTCTAAATCCTTGTCCTTTTTGCGTCTAGCATTCCAATTTGGCATGCATTGAGCGCTTTTTTTCGTTTGTGAACTGCTGCGTGAATTTGCTTTGATACTGTCATTCACACGAAATGACAGGAGACGTCACGGCAATGGATCTTCCTCATGTAAGTGCCGCGCTGGGTGTCATACACCCGATTTGTATTGCTCGTGGGCGTAATGCTGAAGTTTGGGATGAAGCCGACCAGCGTTATATCGATTTCATCGGTGGTATTGGTGTGCTGAACCTTGGCCATAGCCACCCAGCGGTTGTCGAAGCCGTTAAAGCCCAGGTTGAGACCTTAATGCACTCTGCGTTTAATGCGCTGCCGCATCGTGGCTATTTAGCGGTGGTAGAGGCGCTGAATCAATTCGTGCCGGTGTCGTATCCTCTGTCGTGCATGCTGACGAATAGTGGCGCAGAGGCTACCGAAAATGCGCTCAAAGTTGCTCGTGGTGTGACGGGGCGGCAAGCGGTTATTGCATTTGACGATGGTTTCCATGGCCGGACGCTGGCAGCGTTAAACCTAAATGGCAAAGTTAAACCTTATAAATCGGGATTAGGCGCCTTGCCAGGGCCGGTTTATCACCTGCCTTTTCCTAGTCGGGACAGCGGTGTAACGGCTGAGCAGGCGCTTACTGCGCTGGAGAGGCTATTTGAAGTTGAAATACCTGCCGATGAAGTAGCCAGCATTATCGTTGAGCCCATTCAGGGCGAAGGTGGCTTTCGTTTACTCTGCCCGCAGTTTGCCAAAGTACTGCGAGGAGTTTGCGATAAGCACAACATCTTATTGATTTGTGACGAAATTCAGTCTGGATTTGGGCGAACTGGACAGCGGTTTGGCTTTACCCATTTGGGTATTGAGCCGGATCTTTTACTCATGGGTAAGAGCATGGCTGCAGGCCTGCCGCTGGCCGCACTAGTAGGCCGGAGCGAATTAATGGATGCGTTGCCCAAAGGTGCCTTGGGTGGTACTTACTCGGGTAATGCGGTGGCCTGTGCGGCTGCTCTGGCAGTGATGGATGTCATGCAGGAAGAAGCTCTAACCGCATGGTCAAATGCGCAAGAAGCGGCGATTGTTAGTGCTTACCAGCGTTGGAAAGCAAGCGAGCGTTTCCCCATGCTGGGGGCTATGACAGGCATTGGCGCTATGCGCGGCATCGTCTTTGAAGATACTGAGAACGCGACGGGTGCGGAGCACTTGGCCAACCTGTTGGTAGCTGGCCGTGATGCTGGAGTTTTATTAATGCCCAGTGGTCGCAAACGTAATGTCTTGCGTTTATTACCGCCGTTGACCACCGAACCAGACATCATGGCAGAAGGGCTAGGGCTCATCGAGCAGGCGCTGGAGACGCTCAAGGCATGATCGCAATGGTCGGCGAGGTGGCAGTGCGCAGTGGGTATGTGGCGTTTCTAGACGCCTTGCGCGCCCACGGCTTCGAAGGCGAAATCGCCCCCGATTACGCCAACCGCACGGTGCTGGCGACGGATAACTCGATCTACCAGCGCCTACCCCAGGCGGTGGTCTACCCCAAGCATGCCGAAGACCTAGAGCGCCTTACCCGGCTGGTCGCCCAAACCACTCACCGAGGCATTGTATTAACGCCCAGAGGCGGCGGCACCGGCACCAACGGCCAGTCACTCACCGACGGTATCGTGGTGGATGTCTCCCGCCATATGAATCAGATCCTAGAAATCGATGTGGATGCACGTCGGGTGCGCGTTCAGGCGGGCGTGGTGAAGGATCAATTAAACGCGGCGCTCAAGCCCCATGGGCTGTTTTTCGCCCCGGAGCTTTCGACCTCCAACCGCGCCACGATAGGCGGCATGATCTCTACCGATGCCAGCGGCCAGGGCAGCTGTGAATACGGTAAAACCCGCGACCATGTGCTGGAACTCGATACTATTCTAATCGGCGGAAAGCATCTCCATAGCCGTGCGTTAACGCAGGACGAAGAGCAGGCTGAGCGCCAGCAGGAAGGCATTCTGGGCCGCGTGCATACCGCCGCCGCCGACATTATCGACCAGCAGCGCGAATTGATTGTAGCCAAGTTCCCGCCGCTCAACCGTTGCTTGACTGGCTACGACTTGGCCCACCTGCGCGACGACGAGGGGCAGCTCAACCTCAACAGCCTGCTGTGCGGCTCGGAAGGCTCGCTGGGCTTTTTAAATGAAGCGGTGTTGAACGTGCTGCCGATTCCCAAGCACTCCACCCTGGTCAATGTTCGCTACACCAGCTTTATGGATGCGTTGCGGGATGCCAAAGCATTAATGACCGCCAGCGCTCGTCCTACCTCGATAGAAACCATCGACGACACCGTGCTGCAACTGGCGATGGAAGATTTCGTCTGGGACAGCGTGGCAGAGTTCTTCCCGGCAACCGGTAGCACGCCGATTCGCGGCATTAACCTGATCGAGTTCAATGATGACGATGAGAGCGCCCTCGCTGAACGAGTGCGCGCCTTCACCGACCACCTAAGCCAAGACACCACCGTTGAGCGCCTAGGCTACACCCTGGCCGAGGGGCGCGGGCAGATCCAGAAAGTTTATGCTATGCGCAAACGCTCGGTGGGTTTGCTCGGCAATGTACAGGGCGAGAAACGACCGATTCCGTTTGTGGAAGATACCGCCGTGCCGCCGGAGCATCTGGCCGAGTTTATCGCCGAGTTCCGCTCCGCGCTGGATGCCCGAGGGCTCTCTTACGGGATGTTTGGCCATGTAGACGCTGGCGTACTGCACGTGCGCCCCGCCATTGATATGAAGGATCCCGAGCAGGAAAAACTGATTCGCGCGGTGTCCGATGAAGTGGCAGCGCTGACCCAGAAATATGGCGGCCTGCTGTGGGGCGAACACGGCAAGGGCGTGCGCTCCGAATATTCGCCTAAGTTCTTTGGCGAACTCTATCCCAGCCTACAGCGGGTAAAAGCAGCTTTTGACCCTTTCAACCAACTCAACCCTGGTAAGATCGCTTCGCCCGCAGAAAGCGGCGAGCTAATCGCCAAAGATAGCGATCCCGACCTGTTGAAGGTCGATGGCGTGCCCATGCGCGGCCAGTTTGATCGCACCATCGACGAGCGTGCCTGGCAGGCCTACGACGCTGCGGTGTACTGCAACGGCAACGGCGCCTGTTACAACTACGACCTTGACGACCCCATGTGTCCGTCATGGAAGGCGACGCATGATCGTCGCCACTCGCCCAAAGGCCGCGCCAGCCTGATCCGCGAATGGCTGCGCCTGCAGACCCAGGCGGGGGTCGACGTCGTTGAGGAGTCGCGTAAGAAGAAAGCCGAAGGCAGCTGGGGCTTTATTAAAAGCTTTCCATTGCGGGTGGCGAACACCCTAAGCCGCAAGCAGCACCACGACTACTCCCACGAAGTTTATGACGCTATGGCGGGCTGCTTGGCGTGTAAATCCTGCGCGGGGCAGTGCCCGGTTAAGGTCAACGTCCCCCAGTTTCGTTCTCAGTTTTTAGAGGTCTACCACGGCCGCTACCTGCGCCCGATTCGTGACTACGTGATTGGCGGCACCGAATTTATGCTGCCCACCCTGGCCAAGGCGGCGCCGCTGTATAACGCCGTCATTGGCCAGCGCTGGGTAGAGCAACTGATGCGCCGCACGCTGGGCATGAGCGACTCACCGGCGCTTTCACGGGCCAGCGTCAAAAAGCAGCTCAACGCCTGGGGCGTCGCCGAGGCAACGCCGCTCTCGCTGGCCCTGTTAACCGAACAGCAGCGCGCCAATAGCGTGATTATTGTCCAGGATGCCTTCACCACCCACTTTGAAGCCAAGCTGGTGATGGACGTGGTGGAACTGCTGTCACGTCTCAATCTACGCGTGTTTGTGATGCCCTTCTCCGCGAACGGCAAACCGCTCCAGGTGCAGGGCTTCCTGGGCGCCTTCGAACGTACCGCCGCCAAGCAGGCCGAGCGGCTACGCACCTTGGCCCGCTTTGATATCCCCCTGGTGGGCATCGACCCGGCGATGACGCTCACCTATCGCCAGGAGTACGTCAAAGCGCTAGGCAATGAGGCGGTGCCGGAGGTGCTGATGCTACAGGAGTGGCTGGCGACCCGCATCAATACGCTTGCGCCCAACCAGCTTAAGCTAACCGACCCCGGCTTTAAGCTGCTCTCCCACTGCACCGAGAAAACCAACGCGCCGGGTAGCCCTAAAGCATGGCAGCAGGTGTTTGCGGCGTTTGGGTTAGAGCTTGAGCTGATGGCCACCGGCTGCTGCGGCATGTCGGGCACCTACGGCCACGAAACCCGCAACGCCGCCACCTCAAAAACGATCTACGCCCAGTCGTGGCAGCCCCAGGTGGAGGCCGAAGACAACGCAGGGAAGCTACTGGCTACCGGCTACTCCTGCCGCAGCCAGGTGAAGCGTTACTCAGCGCAAACGTTGCACCACCCCTTACAGGCACTATTGGCGCAATTGAAGTCGGTATCTCATCGTTAACCAACAATAGGCAAGAGAGCAATAAAATGACTCAAGCAGATCTTCTTTCAACCAATGATGTTCGCGACCGTTTCTCTAAGGCCATGTCGGCCATGTATCAAACAGAAGTGCCCCAGTACGGCACTCTGCTTGAACTTGTGGAAAGCGTTAACCAGGAAACGCTTAGCCAGCAGCCTGAACTGCATCGCCGCCTGGAAGCCCAGGGCGAGTTGGCTCGTTTGAGCGTAGAGCGCCATGGTGCGATACGTGTAGGTACAGCCGATGAGCTTTCCATGCTGCGCCGTCTGTTTGCTGTCATGGGCATGTATCCGGTCGGTTATTACGACCTCTCTGAAGCGGGCGTGCCGGTTCACTCAACCGCCTTCCGGCCTATCGACGATGACGCCCTGGCGATGAACCCCTTCCGCGTTTTTACCTCGCTACTGCGTTTAGAACTCATTGAAAGTGAGGCGCTGCGCCAGCGTTCAGAAGACATTCTGGCGAAGCGCGATATTTTTACGCCAGGGGCACGTGAGCTTATTGAGCGTCATGAAACTCAGGGGGGATTAACCAGCGAAGAGGCCGACCAGTTTGTAAAAGAAGCCCTGGAAACCTTCCGTTGGCACCAGGATGCGACGGTTGATCTGGATACCTATCATGCGCTTCATGATGAGCACCGTTTGATTGCCGATGTGGTGTGCTTTCGCGGGCCGCATATTAATCACCTGACGCCGCGAACCTTGGATATCGACGAAGTGCAGCGCCGCATGCCTGAAATGGGCATGAACCCCAAAGCCGTCATTGAAGGGCCACCGCGTCGTGAATGCCCCATTTTGTTGCGCCAAACCAGCTTTAAGGCGTTAGAAGAATCAATCCGCTTTGCCGGTGATGCCCAAGGTACCCACACGGCGCGCTTTGGTGAAATTGAGCAGCGTGGAGTGGCGCTAACACCGAAAGGTCGCGCGCTATATGACCAGTTGCTTAACGAAGGTCGCAAACAAGCCGCGGGGCTGGATAACGACGCACACCAAACGGTCATGAAAAACGTCTTTGCCAAGTTCCCGGATAACGATGAGGCAATGCGCCAGGAAGGCTTGGCATATTTTCACTATCACCTGACAGCAGCAGGCCAGGCCGCTAAAGAGAGTGCCAGCAGCGATATTGAGGCGTTGATCGAACAAGGCCTAGTGGAAGCCCAACCAATTACCTATGAAGACTTTCTACCGGTAAGCGCGGCGGGTATTTTCCAGTCGAATCTAGGAGGAGGCCAGAATGAGGCCTATGCGGGTAATGCTAATCGTGATGCCTTTGAGGAAGCGCTGGGCGCTCAGGTAACGGATGAACTATCACTCTATGCAGAACGCGAAAACGCCTCTAAAGCGAAAGTGCTGGCAAGTTTAAAAGGCTAATCCGTCGTTTATAAAGAACTGCAGCATAAAGATACGCTGCAGTTCTTTAATCAGAGGGCCCTTAAATAAGTGTGTTTAGGCAGTAGTTAAACGATAAAAAACGTGCGCCTACGGTTAACTCGCGGCGCATGTTTTAGTTAAAAGATGTTAAGTAGTGACACCTTGATTAGATGAGTACCCGTAAACACTGCCCTGCATGATATAGCGAGAAACCGCTTTCATAGGCACAGCTCCATAACGGACGTGCTCGAATGGGTTTGGGCTGCGATAACGGCAGAGGGAGCAGGCTGTCATCGCCCTTGGCAATATAGAGAGCAAACCCTTCGCCAACCACGGTGCCAGTGGTAACGCCGCGCCCGTTGTAGCCGGTGGCTGACAATATCCCAGGGGCGGGCTCAAAAATTCGCAGCGTATGGTCTGGAGTGAACGCGATCTTACCTGTCCAGGTGTATTCCCAGCGAACGCTGCCGAGCGCGGGGAAGTAGTGGTTCTGTATCGTATCGGCCCAGCGGGTTAGGTAAGAGAGTGGCTTGCCTTCGCCTTTGCCCAGGCTGCCCAGCAATAAGCGCCCCGCCTTATCGCGACGAATGCTGCTAAGTACCGTTCGAGTGTCCCAAGCACCTTGTTTCTCTGGAAGTATCGCATCGGCGGCGTCGCCGGTAAGGGGTTCCGATGCTAGCTGATAGTAATGCCCGGTAAAAAAGTGCTGACGGACTTGATTCCAGTCATCTTCGGTATACGCATTAGTCGCCATCACCACTCTATTTGCTGTGACGCTACCGTCTTGGGTTAGCACGCGCCAGCGATCTCCTTGTCGCTCGATACCGGTTACCGCGCTGTGGCAGTAAAGCGTGGCCCCTAGTTTTGCAGCAGCGCGAGCGAGACCTTGCGTATAGGCGCAGGGGTTGATAGTGCCCGCGCGCTTATCAAGCAGTGCTGCATGTATCTGAGAGGTTCCCGTCATCCGCTCGCATGCTTCGCCTTCGATTAAGGTGACCGGCGCTCCCCGGTTTTGTAGCTGATCCCTGCGGCGAGCCAGCTCTTGGCAGCCTTTGGTGTTATGGCCAAGGTGCAGCGTGCCTGTTCGGGTGGCATCGCACTGAATGGCATGGCGCTCAATGATATTGAATACCTTTGACGGCGCGCCGCCCAGAACACTATTCACCCGCTCACCGTTCTCTTTGCCTAGCGCGGCCACAATGTCATCGGGGGGTATCCAAAGCCCCGCGTTCACTAGACCAACATTGCGTCCTGACCCGCCACTGGGAATATCTCCCGCCTCCAGCAAGGCTGTTTTGATACCTTTCTCGGCCAGATGCAATGCGGTGGAGAGGCCCGTAATCCCGCCGCCCACCACACACACATCGACCTCTTCATGGCTGGCTAACGCGGGGTAATCTAGAGGTGTTTCGGCACTCGTTTGGGGCCAAAGGCAGCGCTCGGAGAGGGGCGTTGGCATTTTAGTACCTCCTTAAGAAGAAGCGCAGGCCGGCCCAAGGCCGACCTTGTATGGCTATGAAGTAGGTTGTTGAGAGGAGGGGGCAGAGTGTGGTGCATCAGTAGCGTTTGTTTCAGGCTGCTCCGGTTCGTCGCGGGGAATAAAGCGGCCGGTTAGTGCCCAAAACAGTCCGAATAGCGGTGATAGCCAGCAAGCGAAAGCGAAAGGTGCATAAGCCAGTGTGGGTACACCTATGGTCGATGACACAAAACCGCCGCCCATGTTCCAAGGAATCAATGGAGAAGAAAGCGTGCCGTTGTCTTCGATCGAGCGCGACAGCGTACAGGTTTTATATCCCATGGCTTGATACTGACCTTTTAACAAACGGCCGGGTAAGACCAGCGTTGTATACACATCGCCGATAATAGTACTCACTGCAAGCGTAGTGCCGGAGCTTGTCGCCACTAGGCTGAAACGACCTTTAATTAACCGCATTAGCTGTTTAATGATCGCATCAACGGTGCCGTAGGCTTCCAGCATGCCAGCGAAACCTAACGCAAAGAACGTTAAGGTAACCACCCAGGTCATGGAGAGCACGCCACCACTGCTTAGCAGTGCATCAATGGCTGGATTGCCGGTATCGCTGCTAAAACCATTCTGCATGGCATCAAATACCGCGTGTAAGGTCTCGCCTTGAACACCGATGGCTACCAGGCCGCCTATAGCTGCGCCGGTAAAAATGGTTGGAAAAGGCGGAAACTTGGCGAGCGCTAGAGCGATGACAACACAGGGGGGGATAAGCGTTATCCAAGAAAGGGTAAAGGTGTCATCAAGCGCTTGACGAAAGGTGGCAATATCGGTGCTGCGCTCGAACTGACCGCCATAGCCAGCGCCGAGCCATACATAGAGCACCAGCGCTATCAACATAGCGGGCACCGTAGTCGCCATCATGCTGCGTATATGGCTCCATAAATCCGTTTCACAGACGGCCGGTGTTAGGTTGGTCGTCTCCGATAGCGGTGACATTTTATCGCCAAAGAAAGCCCCTGATACCAACGCGCCGCCCGTTAAATGCATGGGAATACCCAACCCTTCCCCGATCCCCATTAGGGCAAGCCCGAGTGTCCCTACCGTGCCCCAGGAAGTGCCCGTTGCGAGGGATACCAAAGCGCTAATCAAACAAGTAGCGACCAAGAAATAGGAGGGCGAAACCAACTGAAAACCATAATACATCAGCGTGGGAACAGTGCCGGAAAGAATCCAGGTGCCAATCACCATGCCGACCGCCAAGAGAATAAAAATGGCGGGCATTCCTAGCTTGACCACCTCCAGCATTGAGGCTTCCATCTTTTCCCAGGGAACGCCGCGTATGCGCCCGCACATGGCGCAAATCATAATGCCGAAAGCTAAGGGAATATGGGGAGTAAAGTCAGAGAAGATAAAAAACTGCAGTATAAGAATGGCGGTAGTGGCCAGCAGCGGAAGTAGCGCCATCGCGAGGCCCGGCGTCGGGCCGATTTGGACATCGTCACGCATACATCACCTTCTTTTTTTATGTTGTTAGTAAGGGCTCTTTAGATAAGAGCCCTTGCTTGATGGGGAGGGTTAGTAGAACTTAATGCCTTGGGCCAATGGGAGTTCACGAGAGTAGTTCACGGTGTTGGTTTGGCGACGCATATAGCTCTTCCAAACGTCGGAGCCGGACTCGCGACCACCACCGGTCTCTTTCTCGCCCCCGAACGCTCCACCAATCTCAGCGCCACTGGGGCCGATATTGACGTTAGCGATACCGCAATCACTGCCAACGGCAGATACGAAAGTTTCAGCTTCACGCATATCGGTGGTAAAGATGCAGGATGACAGCCCCTGGGGTACGTCGTTATTGGTGGCAATGGCCTCATCCAGCTCCTTATAGCTGAGCACATAGAGAATGGGCGCAAAGGTTTCATGCTTTACCAGCGAATTTTGCTCGGCCACTTCAACAATGGCAGGCTCGACGTAGTAGCCTTGGTCGTTGTTAGCGATCTCAACACGGCTTCCTCCGAAGACATTCGCACCGTGTTCACGAGCCTTGGCCAGTACGCTCTGCATGGCGTCGAAGGCCTGGTGATCGATCAAGGGGCCTACCAGATTGCCTTCCAGTGGGTTGCCGATGCTCACCCCTTGATAAGCTTTTTTTAGCCGCGCTAATACATCATCCTTGATGGACTCATGAACGATCAGGCGTCGAAGCGTGGTGCAGCGCTGGCCTGCTGTACCGACCGCGGAGAAGAGAATGGCGCGCGTCGCCATGTCCAGATCGGCACTCGGTGCCAGAATCATCGCATTGTTGCCACCCAGCTCGAGAATGCTACGACCAAAGCGCGACGCCACTTTGGGGCCGACTTCGCGACCCATACGGGTGCTGCCAGTGGCACTGATAAGCGCTACGCGTGAGTCATCCACTAGCTGCTCGCCCGCTGCCCGTTCGCCAATAATCACCTGGCTCAAATGCTTGGGCGCTTCGTCACCGAACGCCTTTATCGCACGATCCAATAACGCTTGGCAGGCGAGTGCTGTTAACGGGGTTTTTTCAGACGGCTTCCATAGCAGGCTATTGCCACATACCAGTGCCAGGGCTGAATTCCATGCCCAGGGAGCAACAGGGAAGTTGAACGCGGTAATCAGGCCAATCGGGCCTAATGGATGCCAACTTTCCCGCATATGGTGGCCAGGGCGCTCGGAGGCGATGGTCAGGCCAAATAGCTGGCGGGATTGGCCAACGGCAAGATCGCAAATATCGATCATTTCCTGAACTTCACCCAGGCCTTCCGGAAGAATTTTGCCACACTCCCAGGTGACTAACTCGCCAAGCGATTGTTTGTGTTGGCGTAACTGATCGCCAAACAAACGAACCAATTCTCCGCGCCGAGGGGCTGGCACGCTTTTCCAGGCGAGAAAGGCTTTTTCTGCATTCGCGATAGCGGTATCCACGTCGCTATTGGATGCCATTTTTAGACGACCAATCTCGCTGCCATCAATGGGCGTTGTAACAATAAGGTCGCCGCCTTGATACTGCTCTTTTGTGACGCCCATTTTTTCCATCAGGGAATGAATCATTGCTTCACCAAATATTGAGTTGTGAGTAAATTGGTTGCAGCGCCAGTATTGCTAGGGTATTGGTGAGCCTTCAAACGATGTTTATGAAAAATATCATTCCTTTATTTCATGAGGTGGGTTGGGGTGCGACGTCGACATTTGCCTTCTTTAACCGGCCTGCACTGTTTTGAAGCAGCTGCTCGCCACCTAAGTTTCACCCGCGCAGCGGACGAGCTAAGTTTGACCCAGAGTGCTGTAAGCAAGCAGGTGTCGCAGTTGGAAATGACCCTGCAACATCCGTTATTTAGAAGGGTGAGAAAGCGTCTTCACTTGACGCCAGAGGGGGCGGTTTACCTGAGTGAAGCGCGCAAAATATTAGCCCAGGTAGAAATGTCGACACGCTACATGCAGTCCTATGGCGTCGAGGCCGATGTGCTCAATGTGGCCACATTGCCCACTTTTGGTGCGCGATGGTTGATCCCAAGATTGAACGGATTTCGCTTTAAGCATCCTAGTATTAATCTCAATATCTCTAATCGTTCCGAGCCGTTTGACATGCAGAAGGAGCGTATTGAGATCGCCTTCTTTTTTGGTCACGGGGTATGGCCGCGAGCAGAATGCATTAAATTATTAGATGAGGAAGTAGTGCCTGTCTGTGCGCCTAGTGTCATGAGTCAAACAGACGTCAATGATCCGCTGGCGCTAACCAAGATGATTCTGCTGCAGGTATCTACTCGTCCTGAAGCATGGCACGACTGGTTTGAAGCCCAACAGCTATATACCGAACACAGCTACCACGGGCCAAGATTTGATACCTTTTATATGGCCCTTCGCGCAGCGCGAGCAGGCTGCGGAGTTGCGTTAGTGCCAAGATTTCTAGCCCAAGAAGAACTTGATGAAGGGAAATTAGTCATTCCCTGGCCGTTCTCACTGAACAGCCAGGATGCTTACTATATGGCCTACCCAGAACATATGGCTGACCTGCATAAGGTCAAATCATTTACTGAATGGATTAAAGCGCGGCTCTAAGTTAAATGCTAAAAGTGCTAAACAGCTTACTTAACTAGCTGCTTAGCACTATGGGTCACTCAATATTATGGGTCACTCAATAATGCCCTGTTCCCGAGCCATGGCGTAGGCTGCCTTGGGGCCATCCCACAGTGAGGGCAATAGAATGAACGAGACTGGGATGGCGGTTATCACAATAAATTGTTGAAGGGCTGAAATTTGGCCAGCGCCCATATATAACAGCACCGCCGCCATAATCGCCATGGCGATTCCCCAGAAGGCGCGAATATAAGGGCTTGGATCGTCGTGGCCCGCGCCAACAACCGCAATAGCGTAGCTCATCGAGTCACCGGTGGTGGCAACGAATATCGTCGTCAGCACTAAAATGGCTAGCGTCATCCAGGCGCCGCCCGGCAACGCCTGGGCTACCGTCAAGGTGGCGACATCAAACTGAAAGTTATTAAGCGCCTCGCTTAGCTCAATGGCGCCCGTCATTTGGTAGTAAATACCTGAACCACCGAGCAGGGTAAACCACACGGTGGTGGCAATGGGGGCGAGAACCGCTACTGCGATGATCATCTCACGGATGCTGCGGCCACGGGAGATACGCGCCACAAAAATCGCCACCAGCGGGCCAAAACCGATAAACCATGCAAAGAAGAATACCGTCCACCACTGCATCCACCAGGCGGGAGCGGTTTCTGCTGTCATCGTCGCCATGGGGAAGAAATCGTTAATATAGACGCCCATACTGGCTACGTAGCTGTTGAATAGAAATAGGCTAGGGCCAAACACCATAATCACGCCGCCCACGGCAAGGGCCAGGAATACATTGAAACGGCTAAGCATCTGCATACCTTTATGCACGCCGCTCATCGCTGATAGCACGTACATACTGGCTAACACGGCCAAGATGACCAATTTACTGGTGTAGCTGTTGGGCAGGCCGAACACTTCATGCAGGCCAAAACTGACCTGAGTCGCTAAAAAACCAATCGGGCCTACGGTACCGGCCACGACGGCGATGACACAGCAGGCGTCAATGATTCCACCCAGAGGTCCGCGCATTAGCCGTTCCCCCAGTAAAGGGTAGAGCAGAGTGCGTGGTTGCAACGGCTGGCCTTTCACATAGTGAGCATGGGCCAGCACGATAGCGGTTAGTGATCCCAATACCGCCCAGCCAATAAACCCCCAGTGCATAAACGACTGCCCCAAGGCGTTGGAAACGGCTTCCGCCGTGCCTGCTTCGCTATCAAAAGCTGGCGGCGTAACGATGAAATGGTAAATCGGCTCCCCGGCGGCAAAAAATACCCCGCCGCCTGCAAGTAACGTACACAAAATGATCGAGAGCCACTTAAATGTGCTCATTTCTGGTGCATCTAAATTGCCAATTTTGGCCTTTGCGGCGGGTGTGACCGCCAATCCCATCGCAATAAAGAAAGTGAGTAGCAGAAGCAACTGGAAGTAGCTACCCAAGGCTAGCGCCGTCCAAGCGAAGCCTCTGCTAATGGACTCAGCGACTAACGTCACGTCGTAAAGTGATAGTGACAAAAACGCGACGATAAAACCGATGCTCAAAAGCAAAACAATAGGATCGCCGAGCGAAAGCCGCCCAGAACGGTAAGTGTCAGGGGCTTCGCCGGTAGAGGCGGGGTGATTCATGTTGAATACCTTGTAGGGGCAGGGCTGGCTAAAACAGCAGCCTATCGACGCCTTTTGTTAAGCGGCGAAGTGCTGATTAATGTGCCAAATAACGGATAAAAAAAAGCGCCATTCAAGGAATGGCGCAAGACAGGAAACTGGGCTTAGTATATCGCCAATTTAGACCAACGTCTAATATGTTTTAACTTGGTGCATAGTCCAGGTGCAAATGCACTGTTTTGGCCATACGGTGGTAGGTGGTAATACCTGGGTGGAAATATAACAATTTGAAAATAAAGTAAAAATCCAATAATGGCAGTATTGCTGCAAAGCTAAAGCATATTTTGTAT